>LSPZ01000106.1_pt1 | contig 14579 bp, 13 predicted proteins | sample 651281 | NCBI WGS metagenome assembly LSPZ01 (sample SAMN04438313, study PRJNA306036) | termite gut metagenome | isolation source: viral DNA filtered from gut of termites from termite colony 2 | host: Coptotermes formosanus | place: USA: New Orleans, Hayne Blvd. | collected 2013-06-18
CTTTGATCACCTTCAGAATTAAAAGCACCAGAACCAACATATTTATCTTTTTCAGCACCCCATTTTTGAATGAATTGCAACATAAGATAATTAAAATCAGCCAGTACTTCAGGTTTCATAGCTTCATATCGATTGTAATGAAACGTCAATGATAAATCCCGTAATCCTTCAACATTTGGTTCCAAACTATGTTGGATAGCTCCAAGAGGAACATTTCCGGGAAAACATCCGGTATATTTAGCCCATCTTGTTAATGTTAATCCGTCGCGGTCAGTCATAAAGACATAAATACTACAGGTATAATCTAAAGTACGGTATCTAACATATCGAGCTTTTGGAACAACAATACCTTTACATAAATAATGGATATAATGAACCCATAAATTTACTAAATGCATAATGGGAGATCCATATATATCATTCATATCAAGGGTTACTTCTCCAGTGGTAAATGAATCATCAGCCCCTGTTGCATATTTCAATTTATTACCGGCAAAATCCCCTTCTGTTTCATATACTTCAAGTGCAATATCTTTTCCACCGTTTAATGATTTACAAAAATTACTAATCATAGGAATAAAGGGTGTCCAAATCATAACTTCATTTGGAATATCCACTGCTCCAACTTGACTTACTAGTTGTAATTCTCTACTTCCTGAAATATCTGCCGTTTTATCATTTCGATATTCATATCCATATGGATACATAAGAAAAGGAAAGACATATCTCCCCATTTCAATTTTAGAAAAATAATTAAATAAATCAACTTTCATAACATTGTGATACCCGGTTGATTTAGAACCTGGTTGACCTGCTATATCTTTGTTAGGAATAGTACGATCCCCACCACCGAAATTTAAATCAGGACGAGTCATAAATATATACGTTTTTCCAATATACGGTGGATCGACGGTTAATCGTCTTTGTGTTTTATTGAATCTTGTAAGATTAGCATACACGGGATCTTTCAAATTTATTCCCGATGAATCGAGGACGCTCGAGTACAACGCTCGAACTTCTTGATAATATGCTTCATCTTCAATTATTTTTTCATTGTTGTAGACGCCTTCCTTCGGGGCAAATGATCCTGTTCCAGCCCCATTTCCATGGGCAAAATCATTTCCCTTATTAGCGCCAAATCTATCCTCAAATGCCATAATAAAACTCCATAAATTTATATATTATTTTGTTCAAGATAGTATACTTTTGGAGGTTTTATGGCGAAATCAGTACGTGATGATGTATTTTTAGATGGTGAAGGATTAAGTCCAGTATCAATGATGGAAATAGGCATCCATAGTGCCTTAAACAGAAAACTAAGAAATATTGTTGAAAGACCTTATAAAGGTGATGATGATTATAAAGAACCAGTAATTATTGAAAAAGTAATTGATCAGGCTATTAAAAAAGGATAATATAAACAGAATACTCAAAAGAAATAAAACTTTTGAGTATTCTGAAAACAAAATAATATACTATTGTACAATTTTAATCAAAAATAGGAGAATATATTTATGGATGCCGCATTTGCTGTATTTGATGTGTTAGATAAAGGAGCTAAGGCTCTTGGAAATCAAGAAGAAGAAATTTCAAATATAAAGAACTCGTTAAATAATTCCAGGTCTATTGCATCTCGTGCGAAAGATTCTTTTTTTATTTATCCTGTTTTATTTACTCCAGGTGCGACAAATCCAGATTTTTCGTTTACGGTAACAAAATTTCTTGAATTACAATATGCATTATTCACCGTTATGAGCATTGGACTCAATCCAAAGATCAAAGGTGATAGTATTGGAGAATATTTAAGTAATTTTGCTGGAGAGAGTGTTTCTCCTGTTGAACTCAGTATTGAGAATCTTGATAAATTTAGTCAAGATGCAATATGGAATGAAGCACTCTATAAAGATCATTTATTTAAGCCATATAAATTTACTAAAGATAACTTTGGACAAGAAGCAACTGAAAAAGAGATTCTTGAACGATTTAAAGAACGATATGGACCAAGTAATACCATAGGAAATATGCAAGTTGATGATTTTAGTATACGAGATATCAGTGATAAAGAAAAAAAAGAAATCAATGATACGCTTGATGCTGAAGAAAAAGATAAAGCTCGTCGTAAAACATTATCTGAAATAGAAAGTGACAATTTAAAAAATCCTTCAGAAACAAAATACAATAATGTACAAATGGGAATGATTGAAAAGAAATTACAAAAAGCAAATCCAACTATTTTTAAGGTTGGTATGTTTTTAAATGATGTTAAGGATCAAATTGATGTTAATTTAGCAATTAAAGCAAATCCCCATTTTATTTCCGAAGAAGAAGCAATTTCATTGTTTGATTCTGCTATTGAAAAGAAAAGAACTTTAAATAGAATTATTAAACTTACTACTGGCGAAGTAAAATTCTTTAAGGATTTTATTTTACATATGGATCGAGTAAAACGCGATAGTGATTTATATGCACGATTTGGATCGCACCCATGGTATCAACAGTTTATGAAGAGGAAAGGAATGAATACGGCCATGCGAGTTATTAACGCAGTCGTTGGATCAATTCCCGGTTTACGAGCTTTAGTATCAGGTTCCAATAAATTCCTCCCTACTGCAACAATCGTTGTTTCAGTAAGTGAATTAGAACATGCAACCAAAATGAAATATGGATTTCTCTTAAAGAATGAAAAAACTTTAAAAGATATCATGAATGCTTTAATGCTTTTAGGTATTGTGGTCTATGATGAAGCGGCTGGAATGTGTACCTTGTGGTTTAATGGATTCAAAGAGAAAATGGTTGTTGGATTAAAAGAAATGGTAACCTCAGATAAAGATTCAAATGCTGAACTTTTAAAATTAATGAATAACATGTTACGTCGCGGAATGATTTAATAAAAGGAGAAGAACTGTATATGAGTTTATTTATAGCAGATACATCATATAATGGCATAGCTCACCAAATACGAAAATGTGATACAAAATATAAAGCTCAAAAAGGAGCTAATACGGGTGGATTTATTTCTCCCCAAATTGAAAGAGAATTTAATCTTGCAATTTCTTATTGGAGAAAAAAGATTATTAATGGAAATAATTCCAATATGTATGGACTTGATCAATTAACGTGGAAAACTGAAGGAAACATTAAAAATGGTCCTATAGAGTTTGTTAATCTTATGATTAAAGATGCAGCACTCTTTAAATTGATTACTAATAAATTTAAAGGTAATAAAAATATTGCTGAATTTTCTTTCTTAAGAATTTACTTATTAGCTTATGAATTATTAACTGATACAAAGAATATCAGTGTATTTCAAAAAGCATATAAAATTTGTAAACAAACAAAAGGTAAACCTTCAGGAAGTAATATTGCTGATATTTTTGTTATGACTCATACAGTGTTATCTCATTTCTTAGCTTCTTGTATTGGAACCATAAACACGGTATTTTATCAAACAATAACATCAAGTACAGTCTCTTGGGAAAATTACAATGAAGCGGGACTTGAAGAACTTATTTTAAAACTACAAAAAGATTTTAGAGCAACAATAGGGATACCTGGATTTGCTGCTATTGAACTTTATTATTTCTTTAATTCTATGGGGAATCCCTTACAGGAATTTAATAAATCATTAAAAGTTGAAGCTGATACCTTAAAAGAAATGACCACAGCAAAGGAAGCATTTGATTATTACAGTGCAAGTAATGATCGATATCTAGTAGACAAAACGGGTACCCACGGTCAAGAAGAATTTGTAACTGTTGCATTAATTTTAGTTGGAATAATAGCGGGGATTATTGCCGTTGGAAGAATTATACAATGGTCAATTTATAAAATAGCAAGTTTAAAAATTGACATCGTAAAATATATCATTATTGAAAATGAAATATTACGTATGGGAATAGAAGAATTAGATCAGAAAATACTAAATGAAAAAAATCCATCTGCAAGAAAGAAACTTGAGCAGATCAAGAAACGTCAGGAAGGTTGGCGAAATCGTTTTGATAAATTTATTATTGATTGGGGTAAAGACATTTATGAAGCAGAAGCATCAGCTCAGTCCCAAATAGAAACTGAAGAAGAACAAATTGCTTATAGTCAAACACAAAAAACTAAAGACTACGAAGTCGTATTATAAAAAAATAACCGTCTCTGTAATAGAGACGGTTATTTTTATTACTCATAAGCACAAATAACAAATGGTCCAATATGGAATTTTTTATACTTACAATCAGTTAAACAATTTGAGGATCCAACAAAAGTACTTCGTGCAACATAATTTGAGGATGATACACAATTAACACATTTATTTGAAAGTGTTCCTCTTCGTTTTGGTATCGTAAATTTATAGTGGGTAATTCTTTTAATGTGTATCATTTAGTATCCAAACTCAACACGTTGTTGCATTAAATATTGTTTTAGCATATCCCAAGTGTTTTCTTGGATTAATAAACAATTTCTAAAAAAGGTTATTAAATTAATATGAGTATTCCACAATAAATTTATTCTTTCCTCAAGTTCAAGTTCAAGACCACTTAATATAACATTATTATTATTTTCAGATAAATTTTTATTACTTAAATATTTCTGTAATGGATCTAAATTTTCAGAAAAATTATGAAGACCTTCATTTAACATCCGCTCCATTTTTGAAATTTCTTTTTCAAAGGTTTCAAAGAATTTCTTATTATGATCTTCACTTTTAACAAATATTAAAAACTCCATAAATTGTTCACTCATTTCAGGTTCTTCGTCTTCTTCTTCACAAGAATTAACATAATCAATTGAGTGTTCAATTAAAAATCGAAAGTTTAATTTTAAATCTTTTGAACCAAATACTAATTCATCAAGAAGTTCTTTTTCTTTTTCGTTCATTTACTCTCCTTTATTCGTTTTACATAGCATGCTCTTGGATCTATTGTGGGGTTTACAATTTTTCCATGTAACCCACCTTGGTTATATTCAGTATTTAAATCAAATAATATTGGAAAACGACGTATTCCATAAATATTATAAGTTATCATTTCAAGTTCATTTCTTGATAGTATTTTCATCTGATCATCTAGAATTTCTACTTGATTGGTTCTATTCATAATAAAATAATATATATACATAAAAAATCTTCCTGCCACTTAAGGCAGGAAGACATTCATAACATTAAAAATCAACGGTAAATAAATCTTTGTCATCTCCTTGATATTCATTGTATGCTCGCTCAAGTCTTGCTACCAATTTCTTTGTATGTCCATTCTTTTTTAACTTTTTGGTGTATATATGACCGGCATCAAGACGTTCTTTTACAGCAAGATCTTTCATGAATATTTTTATTTGACAAAGTGTTTCCATTGTAACATATCTATTTCGTTTTATCATTTTTTCCATACCATTTATTTTATTATTTTGGTCATTATCAAGTGTTTGTGATTCTGATATTTTCGAATTTATTTCCATTAATTGTTTTAAAAATATATTTTTTTCTTCTTTATCTGAATCCATTCTTTTATTAGTTAGTATAACATATTCTTCTATTTTGTTAATTTTTCTCACAAGTTCATTAAGGTTAACACTTTGCATTTTTCTTCTGTCACTATGACTTTTATGATTATCTTCGCCGTTTTCATTTTCGTTATTTGTTTCTACACTTAATAATGGGGTAGAAACTTTCTTAATATTTTTCATAATATATAAAAATAATCTTTTAATTAATGGAAACATTACTAATAATAATAAAATAATAATTATAACGAGCATTACATTTTCGTCGTGAATTATCGTATTTACTCCGTCGTTTATCTGCTCTTCAATTGGTTCTCCAGTCATACGTTCTCCTTTTATTTTTAGATAAGTTCCTTAGTAGGAAAAAAAAATACTATCCTTTTATTTTTTATAATAAAAGGATAGTATAACCTAGTACATCTTACCTGGGTGGTATATTATATTCTTCATCAGAAGGCACATGCCTGGCTGAATCAGAAGGTTGCACCACAATGGGCGGCTTCCCCCCACGGGGAATTACTGTTGCTTTAAAATCGTCGGTTCTTTCAGTTACTCTTGTGGGTTCATCACGAGGACTAATTAATTCTTTTTCTTCAACATGTAATGGTGCATTATTTTCAGGGTCTACGATATTAAAAATAAATTCATTTGGGGTAGGATGAGCAGTATCATATTCTGCAGTAAAAGCATCTTTTGCTTCTTGCCACACTAAATGCCTTGCATCAAATGCGCTTTGATCTTCTGTTTCAAATCCAGGTCCTTGAAATACAGGTTCAGGATTATTAGCAATCCATGTACTTATTGCATTATTTCTATCATTTCGATTTGTTGTAAATTCAGGATTAGTAGTTTGTGTTTCATCTGATCCAATAAAACTGGCTATTGTATCTTTTCCAATAACGGCTCCATCAATTCCTTTCATTTAATATTCCTCCATAAAAGTGTTGATTTGAAAATAAATTCTTTATTATACATATATGTTTTTATTTTATCGTGACATATTATTGACGCTTTATTCCAACTAATTTATCGGCCCAATTTTCAGGATATCGAAAATAGTAGTTTTTAGAATATTCACCTTTAATTATTCGAGAAATTATGTTCTGAATAATAGATGGCAGACCAACAAGAAGAAGATATAGTGGACCAAGATATTTAGATTGAATTGCGTGTCCATATTCATGTAATTGAGATATCTTATCACAATCGACTCTGAGAAATATAATCGGTCCAAATGAAACACCATAATTATAATTAATAAAATAAATAGTACTATTCGCACGAGTATCATCAAATAATAGTTGGGAAGTAGTTTTATCGCAAATATTATTCTTCCAAATTATACAAAGTATTTTACCAAGTAAGTATTGTGGAAATTGCCAAAGATTTAATAGGATTTTTTTCATTATGCCCATATATTTTTATTTTTAAACTTGAACAGGTGGATTACTTTTTTTAAACACATTAATTTTATTCATTGCTTCCATTAATGGTGCTAGACCATTAGCAAAAGAAATTAATCCTGGGATATCTTTATTTAAACAATGTGAATTATAATAGGGTTGTTCAGGATACACCCACGTATGACTTCTCCCTACTCTCGGATCACTTACAAAAACTTCACGAAGTTCAGGATACGATACCCCATAACTATGTGCTATGTCAGCAAATTCATTACAGAATGTTACCTTTAATGCAAGATAACAATTTTCCATATATTTACTTAATTCAGCAGTTTCCCAAGTTGTAAATCGAATAGTATAATCTGATGGTTTAAATTCATAATAAAGTTCAGCAACTTTTTGACAATCACCTTTAGCTCCCCCTAAGATAAGAAAATCAGGGGTAGCTATTGCATGGATGGTTGCACCATAATACTCAGGAGATACAACAATGTGTTTACTATATCGATTGGATAAAGTTTTTGCTGTTCCGGGAGGTATAGCAGATTTTATTACAATTACTTGAGCCTTAACGTTCGCAACAGCGTCTTCAACGCAGGAAGTATCGACACTCCCATCGGGAAGCATTTCGGTTGGAACGCAGACAAAAGCAACTCGATATGTTTTATTAGTACTGTTATTATATTCGGGAATATTAATATCCCGTATTTCATAATCAATAGGTTCTAATTCTTTAGCAAGGTTTTTTCCAACAACACCATAGCCAATAATAAGAACATTTTTGTTATACTCAGACCACACTAAACTCATTCTCACTCCTCCTTTCAACATGGGTGCAACTAAACGTTTGAAAATATTTTCCTTCATAATCAACATCCACAGGATATTTCTTTAGAGCATTCCTAATAATAAGTTGCTCGCTTTCCTGTGGATTATGAATCGTATTAGCAATTTCTGCAGCATACGTATACAATTTAATGAGATACTCTTTATTTCCTATACATAATCCTGCGTTAAAATATCTGAATTGACTTGGTGTATCATGTTCTTCTTCGATTTTTTCCATTGGGTAGTTATTCTTAGTTGCATTATAAATTGTAGTTTCGGGTATTATAATTGGAGAGCCAGTAAATAAAACATCATTAGCATCAGATATAATTACGGTATCAGTATTTGCTTTAGTGAGTCCATCTAAGATAAGTTTAATCTTTAATGGATTAGACCAAGCTCCTTTATGAGTGGAAGCAATGAATTGACATTTATTTTTAGTTAATTGTTGGGCTAAAATTGCATTATCGTAGTTATTATAACAAGTAATAACGGTTACATCATCAGGTATTGTTATTATCTGATTTTGAAAAAAATCAGTCCAATACTTGTATAATGAATAACTCCCTCCTTGAAAGTGTCCTGCAAAGAAGGGATGACCGAAAGAACTAATTAATCTACTAGCCATGTTGTGTTTCCATAAATAGGTGTACCTAATGGGATTTCATCCGATAGACCAGTTAAGCCTGTAGGTACTACATTAACAGTAATAAGTTTGCCATTACTTGAAATCAATAAGTTTGTTTGATTACTAGCATCTGTATAAAGAATAGAACTTGGTCTAAATCCAATAGGAATCGTTCCTAATAGAACTCCCGCACTTGAAATTGCAGTTGTAGTGGTTCCTTTAATGAAAGCTGATACGGTGTTTCCCCGCCTTACTAAATTGATTCCTAAACCACTTGCGGTATTAGGTTTAACCCAATCATAAATAACAACTTGAGCTGAAGTTCTCGCTCCATTTACAAATAATAATGCCGCGGGTTTTCCTTCACAACTAAATTCAAATGTTGAATTTGTTCCATCGGGTAATTGTCTGATTCTAATAGGCAAACCGGTATAAAGAGTAGCAGGGTTAATTGCACCTTGATTCATCGATGGTCGAGCATCTATTAAAGCGATAGAACGCTGTTGAACAATATGACTTCTCCCCACTCTCGGATCACTTACAAAAACTTCACGAAGTTCAGGATACGATACTCCATAACTATGAGCGATATCAGCAAATTCATTACAGAATGTTACCTTTAATGCAAGATAACAATTTTCCATATATTTACTTAATTCAGCAGTTTCCCAAGTTGTAAATCGAATAGTATAATCTGATGGTTTAAATTCATAATAAAGTTCAGCAACTTTTTGACAATCACCTTTAGCTCCCCCTAAGATAAGAAAATCAGGGGTAGCTATTGCATGGATGGTTGCACCATAATACTCAGGAGATACAACAATGTGTTTACTATATCGATTGGATAAAGTTTTTGCTGTTCCGGGAGGTATAGCAGATTTTATTACAATTACTTGAGCCTTAACGTTCGCAACAGCGTCTTCAACGCAGGAAGTATCGACACTCCCATCGGGAAGCATTTCGGTTGGAACGCAGACAAAAGCAACTCGATATGTTTTATTAGTACTGTTATTATATTCGGGAATATTAATATCCCGTATTTCATAATCAATAGGTTCTAATTCTTTAGCAAGGTTTTTTCCAACAACACCATAGCCAATAATAAGAACATTTTTGTTATACTCAGACCACACTAAACTCATTCTCACTCCTCCTTTCAACATGGGTGCAACTAAACGTTTGAAAATATTTTCCTTCATAATCAACATCCACAGGATATTTCTTTAGAGCATTCCTAATAATAAGTTGCTCGCTTTCCTGTGGATTATGAATCGTATTAGCAATTTCTGCAGCATACGTATACAATTTAATGAGATACTCTTTATTTCCTATACATAATCCTGCGTTAAAATATCTGAATTGACTTGGTGTATCATGTTCTTCTTCGATTTTTTCCATTGGGTAGTTATTCTTAGTTGCATTATAAATTGTAGTTTCGGGTATTATAATTGGAGAGCCAGTAAATAAAACATCATTAGCATCAGATATAATTACGGTATCAGTATTTGCTTTAGTGAGTCCATCTAAGATAAGTTTAATCTTTAATGGATTAGACCAAGCTCCTTTATGAGTGGAAGCAATGAATTGACATTTATTTTTAGTTAATTGTTGGGCTAAAATTGCATTATCGTAGTTATTATAACAAGTAATAACGGTTACATCATCAGGTATTGTTATTATCTGATTTTGAAAAAAATCAGTCCAATACTTGTATAATGAATAACTCCCTCCTTGAAAGTGTCCTGCAAAGAAGGGATGACCGAAAGAACTAATTAATCTACTAGCCATGTTGTGTTTCCATAAATAGGTGTACCTAGTGGGATTTCAGCTGATAGACCAGTTAAGCCTGTAGGTACTACATTAACAGTAATAAGATTGCCATTACTTGAAATCAATAAGTTTGTTTGATTACTAGCATCTGTATAAAGAATAGAACTTGGTCTAAATCCAATAGGAATCGTTCCTAATAGAACCCCCGCACTTGAAATTGCAGTTGTAGTGGTTCCTTTAATGAAAGCTGATACGGTGTTTCCCCGCCTTACTAAATTGATTCCTAAACCACATGCGGTATTAGGTTTAACCCAATCATAAATAACAACTTGAGCTGAAGTTCTCGCTCCATTTACAAATAATAATGCCGCAGGTTTTCCTTCACAACTAAATTCAAATGTTGAATTTGTTCCATCGGGTAATTGTCTGATTCTAATAGGCAAACCAGTATAAAGAGTAGCAGGATTAATTGCACCTTGATTCATCGATGGTCGAGCATCTATTAAAGCGATAGAACGCTGTTGAACAATATAAGTAAGTAGTTTAGCTATACTACCTAAATCAGTTATCCCAGCAACACTGCCACCAAACATATTCATAATAGTTTGGGGGTCTGTTATTGGAGTAACGGAAGTAGGGGGTGAATTTGGATGTGGTTGACTCAAAATAGATGTCTTCCACATTGTCATAAATTCCATTGGGCGGTTATCTTGCATTGTTGTATGTAAAAGTGGTTTCTCTAAAAAATGGACTTGAGGTCTTTTTTTATTTCTATCAGCTCTTGCTACTTGGTGGGGCATTCTAGGTTTAGGAATTACAAAAACTCTTTTCTCGTTTGCCTTTAATTCTATTCCGTAACTTATACCATCACTATTATCGGGATAATATGTTCTAATTACTGTTCTAATATCAGGTGAACCTGATTGTTTCCCTCGCTTTCCAATAGCGACAGATTCTGCTTCAATACGTAAACCATTTGAAATTTTCATCTTTAAATATTCTAATGGATTTTCTCTAGTTCCAAGTTGAACTTTTCCACCTTCTACGGTAAATTGATAGTTATTCTTTAACTGAGTTTCACCAGCTGCCAATAAGTTAACTTGACGTGCTCTAATATTTACCGATCCTTCACCATCAGACCAGATTCTAGGAGCATTAGGATTTGAATTAGCATTACCGGCAGTTCCTGTTGGGTCGTTTGTAGGATAAACACCAAAATCAAAACCGCCTGTTGATTTAATTTTACCATTAACATGGAGCTTAATAGCACCATTTGGTGTATTACGGTGTTGACCTTTATTTATCCATATACGTCCATTTTGATCAACAATAGAAGTACCATTACGCTCCCATTTATTTGCTTCATTATTACCAGCTAAATCGGGACGTACGTTCATAGTATACACATAACCACCGATAAATGTTGCTAATTGTTTACGTTCAGTAGGAGCTGTATTACCTGCAATAATTCTATTATCAGAAGTTACAATAAGAATAGTACCACAGGTATCAGGTAATTTATTTTTTGCAAATGTTGGCCAGAAGTTAGTTGCTGCCTGGATGTTAGTCCAGTTAATTTTGTAGATACCCGCTTCTGTAGACGCAAATGCTGTTAATGTAGTAGTAATATCTACATTACCAAGATCACCTTTTATAATATCTTGAAGATCTGAAATCTCCCCTTCTTGAAGAGATGCTTTTGTAAACAAGGCATTTATTTTTCTAGGTATACTTTTTAAGAAGGTAAATATTCCCAACGGTGAAACAGTTGCAGTGTATTTGGTATTATCATCTACTATATCACTAGCTGCAAGTGTTACATCTTCTACGTCTTTACTACCATCTGCATTTGTTTTAAACGTACTACCAAATGTATATTCAGTGTTATTATCAATACCAAATGTCCATGCAGTTCCAGACCAAATACCACTCACCTTATGACCGGTCATATCGTGGCCGCCTTCATCTACACCATCAAGCATTTTGATAATGTCTATTCCAGCGTTAGCCTGCGGTGTTTTTACTACCTCACATACCCATGCTCCATCAACTACGTTATAAAGAGTGTTAGTTTGGAAGTCCCAAAGTTTTTGACCGTTGTTTGCCACAGTTACTGCAGGTAATGCAGTAGCAGTTAATGTACGTCCAAAGGCAAGGAACCCTAATTCATCTCCTGAAATAATAGCAGCTAGTTTTTGTTCAATTAATGCAGATGAATAGGTACTTGTTAGTGAAGATGCTGCATTATTAATTAATGCAGTAAGTTCACTTACCCAAGCAAGACGATCATCTCTGGTAACTCCATCTAAATCTTTATGTGTGTGTTTAATGTGAGGATCTGTTGACCAACCAGGAACTGTTGAAGAATTAAGACACATTGGATCACGGGGATCGCCTAATTCTGATTGTAATTGATTTGCCCCATAGCGTACAAGGGCTGCTAAAATGTGTTGAGTACCGTCATCATCAGTGGCAAAAATCTTCTTGCCAAGTGCCATTGCAATATCGGAATTAATAATTTGTGTAACTAATGCTTGAAGTTGTAAGAAATCGGTAGCAGCTTTAGATGCGGCTGTACCTAAATCACTCGGCTGTACCGCTGATTCAGCTAAAGCCCCTTGCTGTGCGGTAGCAAAATCTGTTTCATCTTTCTCTGCAGCAGATCCTATATCTTCTGGCTGTACTGCAGATTCGGCTTTAATACCCTGTTGTGCCGTGGCAAAATCAGAGATTTTTTTACCGCTATCACCTAATTTACCAGATACGTCTAGTGTCGCTAAATTTCCTGCTGCTGCAGGTACTTTAGGTTGGACTGCTGATTCAGCTTTGGTTCCTTGTTGGGCTGTAGCAAAAGCAGTGCTATCTTGAGAAGAAGCACTTCCTAATGTTGGTTTCCCTTGTAAATCTTGATAATTACCAGAAAATTTAGAGAAATGACTTTCACCAGTAGCTGAAAGATTAGAAAGATCTTTATTAGCTCCTTCTGGGGGAGGAGTACCACCCCCACCATTACCACCACTTTGTCCTACTAATTCCTCTATTTTTTCAGAACTATATGTTTTATTTTCAGCTGGTGTAACGTCATCTATTTTTGCAAAATGTGCTTCACCTGTTGCGGTAAGGTTTGAAAGAGATCTGTTAGCTCCAGTACTTCCGTCACCGCTGCCACCACCTCCACCTTCACAACATTCTTCAATATGCTCTTCAAATTCTTTTTCTGTAACAAACGGAGACCCCCCCGTCCATCCTTCATCTCTAGTTGGTTGTGGAAATATTTCTTTAACATCGTTAGGATTTATAACTTCTATTGCCATATATACTCCTTTTTATTCCTTGGCTTTAAATAATGTCATTTTATAATCGACATCTTTGTGATCGTATAGTAAATATAAGGTGTGTAATCTGGTACTATTGTTGTTAGTTAAATATAAAATTCCTTTATCATACATAACATCTTCAGCATCTTTTAACGTAATATCAGAGTATACAAAAAATTTAAACTTTTGATCAAAATCTTCATTAGTAAGTGTTTTTATATAAGCAATATAATCTTTATATTTATTTTGTAATTTTGGATCGGCAAGCCAATCTAAAATATCAATGTAATCTTTGGGACTATCAACCATAAATTCAGTTTCTTTGTATAATAATTTAAATCCCATATTTAAAAAGGTTTGAACTTTATTAGGTACTCGATATGGCTTTCTTTGATAAGGAATAAAACCAGTTGGCATATAATTAAATAATTTATCCCGTTCTTGAGATACTCGAACAATATCATCAACTAAATGTCCACATACAACATCTGGTGTTCTCAATATATACGTAAATGGTTTATAAACCTCAAAAAAACACGTGAAATTTGTTGTAAATTTATCGTAAACTTCACCCTTTTTATCCCCATCTGTTTTTTCTGGAGGAGATTCTGCTTGAAGATACATTTTACGATAAATACGATCTAATAAATAAAAGTTTTCTTCACCTTTTATATTTTTTTTAATTCCTCTTATAATTCCTTTACCACTATGTATCGTTAAATATTCATTAAATGATTTATTTATTTCATCAAATAATTCTTTTTGTTGCACTTCATTTTCAGTACTACTTGCAGATATTATATTATTATAATATAATAAATTGCGTAAAAAATTCATTAAATGATTAGGAAGTATAAATTTAGCTCGTACTCCCTGTAATTTCATTCCATATTGTACTTTAATAGTATTTTCCAAATATGCCAAAACATCTTCTTGATCTGAAGCACTATTTACTTCTACAATAATTTCTAAATTTACTCTAATTCGCTTATCGTTTGTATATAAAACAATTCCATTATCATCACGAAAAAAATATTCATATTCATGAAATTCGGGGTGAATACCTTGACTCATTGGAAATTTAAATGGACTATCAGCACCAAGTCCTGAACTTTTTACATCATTATTTCGATCTTCATATAA
>LSPZ01000107.1_pt1 | contig 14193 bp, 5 predicted proteins | sample 651281 | NCBI WGS metagenome assembly LSPZ01 (sample SAMN04438313, study PRJNA306036) | termite gut metagenome | isolation source: viral DNA filtered from gut of termites from termite colony 2 | host: Coptotermes formosanus | place: USA: New Orleans, Hayne Blvd. | collected 2013-06-18
GCTCAGGGCAACGCCAAAAGCCTGGCGGTCGCGCCCGGGAAGAGCGGATACGACGACCTGTACCTGCTGATGGAACGAGACGGAAGTTATTACTTGACGCTTTTCGAGTACGACAAGGACGTGTTTCTCGACTTCTATACCCCGGTAACGCCTGCCACCTGGACGACGGTTATATCCGGATACGATACCACCAAGGCCAAGATAGCGCGAGTAGCGCCGGGCGGCGTGTACGAGGAGCTAACCGCTGACGCGCAGCCAGACTGGTCCCAAGGCGGGGACTTTTATATCGGCTACCCGTACCGCAGCGTTATGCGCACTATGCCGATACTGACCAACAATCAATTGAAAAAACAACGGATTACCACCCTGGTTTTTCGCCTGCTTAACAGTTATTTACCCACAGTTACGTCGGTGGCGAACGGACTGCCCATCAAGACCGATACCATTACGAACCTTAAGATTCCCTATAGCGGGACGCACGAAATACCGTTCCCCGGAACCTGGGATACCGACGTACAGGTGGAGCTCGTCCACGATAAACCGGAGCCGGTAAAAATTCTGGCAATCAACGCGGAGGCGCAATAATGTGGTGGATGGCGGTCGCCGGCGCGGCGATAAATCAGATTTCCCATGCCGTAGGCACATTCGAACAACAAAATGAAATTAGCAGGCAGCAAAACCAGGCGCGGAAAGCTTACGAGGCTGAAAAAGATTTCAAGGAAGCCGCCTTTCAACTGCAGCGGGGACAGGCAATTGACGAAGCGGCCTTTCAACAAAATCGGCTGCGCGAGGCCCTGGGCGTGGATATACAGAACTACAATCTCGGCCTGGCAAATCAGGCGCTGGCCGTCCAGGACGCGCGTATATCCCTGGCGGACAGCGCGGGCACAGCCCGCGCCCAGCAGGGCATGAGCGGCGTCAGGGGCAGCGACACTCTCCAGCGGCGGCTCGATTACGCGGAACGAACCTTCAGCCAGCAGCTCGCTCTTCAACAACAGAACAACAGCGCCGCCTTACAAGGTTTGACCCGTCAGTACTCGAACCAGTTTGAGGATATCGGGCGGGAGCTGGACTCCTGGAACCCTGGCGGTTACCGGTACCACGCCAAGGATCTGGAGGCCGCATACGCGCAACAAATGCACGAGCTCCAGATGAATGAGTACAACCAGGCATATGCGGACGCGGCGTGGAACGTCGGAGACTTCCTGCTCGCCGGCCTGCAGGGCGCGGGACAGGGTATGTCTTTCGGGAATACGGTCCAGGGATGGATGGATCAGAAGCAGGCTTCGCAGCCGGCGGCGCGGCAGGCGCCGGATCGCTATACCTTATATGGCCCGAACCGCTTCGGCTACGGCTATTAAGGGGGAATACACATATGGCGAAGCACGCGAGTCTGATGGACATTTTCGGCGCCGCAACGGACCTGAGCTCGATGTTTCTCCGGCGCGATACCGACCGGCTGAAAGCGCAAAACGACCATGACCTGCGGCTCGCGCAAGAGCGGGAATCCGCGTTTGAGAAAAACTGGATGCGGGATAACCCCTATACCGGCGCCGAAACCGAGGAAGCGTATACCCAACGATTCCAAAGCGCGCTCCAAGGCTGGTACCACCAAAACGCCGGCGCCAACACCAGCCCGTATTATGCCCGGCAGCGGGACCGGATGCGGGATATGTCTCTGGCCGCCTCGGGGGGGGCTTACCCAGGCGTCGGCGGACCAGTGGCGGGAACAACAGCTCGGAATCGAGTTGAAAAACACGGCGGCGCGGCTCACGGTACATATGGAGAACTGGCGGCGGGATAACCCCTACGCGGGCCAGAGCGAAGAGGAATACAACGCCCTGCTCCAGGACGAAAAAGAACGCTTTTTCGCCAACGAAAAAAACAGACTGTCAAAAACCCCGGCCGCCCGCAGCCCCGCTTTCCTTGGCCAATGGGAGCAAATGAAGACGGCGGCCGAAACACCGCTGCGGGATTACGCCGCCATCCAGTCCGACCAATGGCGGCTCCAGCGGGAGCGCGTAAACTTTGAAAACAACCTGCGCGGCTACGCGGAAATCCTGCCGCCCGACAAGGCGCTGGAAGCGGGTAATAACGCCATCACCCTGGCCGTAAGCCAGGGGCTGCTTGACCCCCAGGGGGAAAGTGAGGCGAGGCGAAATTATGAAAAAACGATATACGCGAAAGCGCTGAGCGGCGCCGTGGAGCTGGCCCAGAATGCCAACGATGTTGAACGGTACGTGAAAAGCGCTGGGACCGTCTTTGAGGGCCTGCTGCCCAAGGCCCAGTCCCCGGTATATGACCAGAACGGCAAAGAGACCGGCGAGACCGTAGAGCGGCGATGGACCTTCACAGGCCGGGAGGAGATGGAACAGCTGACCATAAAGGCCGCGACCGAAGCGATACAGCAACGGTATTTTATCCAGGCGTCAACAGCTAATGCGGAGCGGGAGCAGGACATCAAAGACTACCGGACGCGGGTGAACGCCGGGGACGCGACAGGAGCGGCGACACTGTTACAAAAAATCATGTCCGGCCAGTATGGGGGGAAGACCTGGGATACATGGCGGAGAGACATAGACGCGAACCAGGGCGGCAATTACGCCGGCGACAAGCTGCCCCAGCTAAATGGGATGTTTGATCAGTTCCTGCCAAACGAAAGTGGGACCGACAAAGGTAAGGCCCCCAACGTGCCGAATTTGCTCTCGCTTCTCCTTGAGGCGCAGCGGACCGGGTCCTTACCCATGACACTCCAGGAGGGGAAGGCCAACGTCATAGACCTGATCTGGGACGGTAGAAAAGCCGGCTACCTGTTCGGCCTGACCGACGAGGAGAAGCTCTATTTCGGTAACGACAAAGAAGCGTTCGTCCGTAAACACTTTGACGATCTGTACGAGCCGTTTATAGGGAAAGCCCAAAAGATAATCGACGAGGCGCACGGGGATCCCGCTAGTACCAAAGCACTCGAGGCCCTGGTGAAACAATACAAAAACCTGAAGCCCGCAGAGGCGTGGGTGATGACGCAGGGTATGCAGGATTATGTGTTTTCAGTTACGGCGGAGAACCGGACAGCAGCGAAGCTGGCGGAGGAGGCGAAGCAGATCGCCGACACCATAAACGGTATGAAGGTAGCCAATATATTCAACCCCAAAGAACAAGTCAGCATCAAAGACATCGAGAATTACGGGAACCCCGGCACGATGGATAAACTGCTGGGGCGGGACGGCCGGAGCGAAAAAGACCGTATCAAAGCGATGGGGGCGCTGGCATCTATTCCCCGGTCGGTCAACACCGACGTGAAGGGCGACGAATACTACCTGACTTCCGGGATAGAGGAAGGCGCGAAGCGGCTTATCGAGGACCAGAAAAAAGACCTAATCGCCGCCGGTTACGCGGCAAGCCCCCTGGAGCTGGTAGAACATTTCAGCGCCGATGATGGCGAGACCGAGCCGGATCGGAAGCATGAGGTCGGCGGGCAGATTTACTACACCGTGGCCGGAACCGGGAAGCAAATCCGGCAAGTGGTCAAAGACGGCAAGATCGTCACCCAGGAGCGGGATGGGAGCGTCAACGGTAAACCAGGCCCGTGGCAAGATACGCCTGAAATAGCGGGCGCGCAGGGTAACCGAAAACTGCACCTTGACGAGATGGATGAGAGAGACCGCGAAAGGGCCGCGAAGGGGACCGCCGCAATAAAGGATTATGCCGCGTCGATTAAAGACGGGAATAACCCGTTAACCGGCCAACCCCTGGACTTTGACTATAAAAAGAAAGCGCCGCCGATGCCTGGAGAAACCGAAAGCGAGTATAGACAACGAAGCCAAGCATGGAACCGTATAGGTGACGGAAACAAACTGCAGGCGTGGGCCGCATATTTCCTGCGTCAGGAGCGGGAGCGGTAATGGCAGACACCGATATTTTGGGGACGGGCCCGGGCAGCCTCCCCCAGCCGAGCGATATATTCAAGGTTCACCAAGCCACCCCAGATTCAACCGGTTTCGTTCAGGGCCTGATTGAGCGGCAGCGGCAAAAGGAACAGTCGTCGTATTCCAATCTCCCGATGGACGCCTATATGTTTTTGCGGGACGGCGTCAACGACGGCACCCTGACACCGGAGGATGCGGAACTCTGGAGCGCCGCCTTTACCTTACAGCAGCGTACTGGGCGTTCCATTGAGGAATTAAAAAGCGAGGTGGACGCTTACGCCGCTTCGCTGCCCGCCGACGAAAATGGAAAGCGGCGCAAGTTTATCGGGGCGGAATTAGTGGACGCCTGGACCCGGTCACGGGTACGGGAAAAAATAGAAGGTGTGTGGCATGAGCTGCGGCAGGCGGAGCTGTCCGGTAGTAAAGCGGAGATAGAGTATTACCGCAACGAGCTGGCGGAATACCAAAAGGACCTGGAACAGCTCGCCGATCCCGAGGCCGACAAACGGAATCTATTGAGCAAGGCTGCGATAGGCTTTATGGAGAATGCGCGGTATATGCTCTACCTGGGCGTCTCCGGCGCAATTGGCGGAGCTGCAGGCGGCGGGTTAGGCGCCCTCGCCGGGCCGGCCGGCGCGAAGGTGGGAGGCCAAGCCGGTAAGATTGCCGCGTCTACGGCTATGGCGTATCACCTGACCGACGATACCGAATACGGCTCGCTCCGCGCCGCCGGGGTGTTACCCGAAATCGCCGACGAGGTAACCCCCTGGATAACCCTGGGCAACGCGCTCATCGAATCGGTGGTCAGCGACGCTATGTCCGGCCTGGTAGGGAAAGGCGCGGCGAAAGTTACCGGAAGCGAAGACATCATCAGCACCGTCAGCGGGACGATTTCCCAGGCGGTACTGAATAAGATACACGCCTCGGGGCTGCCGCTGAAAGAAGCCATAGCCAAAATATTGCGCCTGCCAATTAGCGGCTTCTGGGAAGGCGCGGAAGAATTCATGCAGAACTGGGAGGAATGGGGCGGCATTATCGCCGCGGACAAGCGGCAGCGGGACCGGATACGGGAAGCCGTGGAAAATCCCCTGAACCCCCAAAACCGGGCGTTCCTTGAGCGGTACTGCGACGAGCTTGAGGCGGACGCGATAGACGGTATGACCGCAATCGCCCGGGAAGCAATCATCAGTCAGTTACAGGACAAGTATAAAGTCGAGATACCGGGCGCGGGGGAACAGCTCAATCAAGCCCTGGCCGAATTCGGCATGGGGGTATTGATCGGCGGTTTTAGCGAGGGGATTTCCATAGGGATTGATACCCTGGACGCCGTGAAGGAAGCCAACAAGCTGAAGGCCGCCGCGAGAGATGCCGGCAGCCAGGCGGAATATAACGAGATAACTAAAGGCAGCCGCCTGTTTGAGGGACTCAAGCCCGAGACCATAGAGAAAATCCAACAGGGAACGTACCAAAAGGCGGCAAGAAGCCGCGAGCGCGGTGAAGCCGCCCGCGCCGAGGAACTGAAAAAAGAACGGTTATACGGCGCGGTTTCGCAGCAGGGCGAGGCGGCACGGGACGAGGCAGGGCGGCTGCGGGCGGAGAACGAGCGGATTGTGGCAAGCGACGGGACCGTTACGGGCCTGTACGCGGCGGGCAACCCGGATGCGGGCGGGGCCTTTGAGGAAGCCGAGCGGGATGAGCGGGGCGCGGAAACCGGCGGGACAACGCGGGTGTCCGGGACCTTCGCGGCCATTGCCTGGGAGGAGCGCGGCGGCACGGTAGCAGTAACCGGTTTTGGTATGTCGCCGAATTTGCGGAACGACGCGGCATTACGCGCCGAGGTTTTTAAGGGCTTCGCCACCGACATGGGGCAGGCAATAACCTGGCAGGGCGAGACCTACGCGCCCGGCGAGGTGACGGCTAACGTGAGCCGCTTTGGGTTTGACCGGGAAGCGGCGGCCACAACCGAAGCGGGGGCGGCGCAAAGCCCGGGCAGCGCGGCGGACATAGCGGGTGAAGGGGCGCTGACTGACAGGCGGTACGCCGCGCCGGACACCCAGGCGGATATTGACGCGAAAGCGAGCTTCCGCCGGCAGATAGCGGCGGCGGATACCCGGCTCAGGTCGGACGCGGAAATAGACACAGTGGTTGACTTCTATGACCAGGTGGGGCGCAAGTGGTTCAACACCGGCTTTGACGGCTTGATAAAAAAGCTGGCCGCCGACCCGGACCGGCTTATCACCCAGGAACTGGGGGACGCCCAAATCGCCGCCTGGTACCGGACGAAACTATCACCGGAAGAAATGGCGGCCCGGGGTATAGACCTGGAAAACCTGAGCGCCGAGCAGCGGGAAACCGCCCGGAACGCAATCCGCGGCGTTACCATAAACGGGCTGGACGGCGTGACCAAAGCCATTTACGCCGCCAAGAACGCGGACCTGGCTACCTTTCTGCACGAGGGCATCCATGCCTTTACCAACCTGGCCAGTGCAGCGGACCCGGAACTATACCGCAGGATGATGGAAGCCGCCGGACTGGACCAGTCCGCCCTGGGGAAAATGGACAAGGCGGAACGCGAGGCCGCGCAGCGGAACGCCTGGGAAAAACTGGCCTACGGCGCGGAGCGGTATTTCCGGGACGGCGCCCTGCCGGGCAACAACTCCGCGCTCCGGGAACTGTACGAGCGGCTGAAAGAATTCCTCAAGGACCTGGTGAACGTCCTGGACCAGCGGAAACAGCTTACGCCGGAGATCAAGGCGCTCTATGACGAGCTTTTTAGCGATAAGGCCGGGGAAGGCGCGGGAAGGGCCCAGGAAGGGCTTCAAAACGAAAAAAGGCACAATGACACGGCGGCGGGCCAATCGACGCAACAGCGGGCCGCTATGACGCAGCCAGAGGCAAACGCGGGCGGGGCCGAGGCGGAGCTTGAGATATTTTCCGATGAAGACCCCGGGGATAATCAGTACGACCGGATTATCCGTGACACAAACCGGCCCATCGAGGAGCGCGGCGAGGCAGCCGTGGCCAAGGCGGGGGAGGCGTACACCGACGCCCTGCTGGAACCGCAAGACCGGGCGCACCGCCCCACCGCCGAACTTATCAAGCGGGCCGCGCGCATAGCTGACGGGGCGGAGCGGGAACGGATTATCGCGGACATCCGCGCCCTGCGGGACCGCTACGCCGGTACTCAGGCGGAGTTCAAGGCCCCCAACGGCAAGCCCTCACTGCTGCTGGAAAGCCTCGGCAAAGAACAGGGGCAGCAAGCCTGGTACGCGGTACGGACGCCGGACTTTAAAAACTGGTTCGGCGATTGGGAACGGGCGGCAAAAATCGCGGAAATAGAAAAAACCGCTCCCAAGGAAATAACGATTGGCAAGCCGAAAAGCCAGAAAGAAGCGGAAGTCATAGCGCGTTCCTTTACACAGATAAAAAATAGCACCGACGGGCGAATCGCGGAAATCCCTGTAAACACAATTGGGAAAGTGTTTGGGCATAAAGGGTTCGACATTACTCAAATCATTGAGCATATTCCCGCCCTTTATGAAACGTCTCTATTGGGATGGTCAGAACCGGAAATACAGCGGGAAGGACACAAAGCACACCCAAATATCAGGGCATACCATCAGTACATAAACAAGTTTACGGACGGCACAGGCGAATACTTTATCAGGTTTACAGTCCATGAAGAAAAAGCGAAGCCCAAAAAAACAGGAAAAAACTTTATTCATTCGGCGGCTATCAGCAATATAACTATACAAAAAAACGGTGATCACTTACAACGTATCCGGGAAAATAGCCCGGGCGAAGCAAGCCCATCACCGCTTTATGATTCAAAACTAGCCGAATTCCTGAATTCTGTCAATGCCGATTCCGTTTCCAAAGTCATAGACAAAAACGGCGAGCCGCTGGTGGTGTACCACAACACGAGCGAAAAACGCATCGTATTTGATAGAAAATATGTACGCAAATCCATGGAAATTGAAGCCCACTTCTTTGCGCCTGAAATCGATCCATACGGTGAATACGGGCCTATCCGTAATGATGTATTTTTACGCATAACAAATCCCGCCGACTATAATACGGCTTATGAAGGTTTTTCTGCTGGAAAAACAGATGACAGCGGTATTGTTCAACGTGAAAAACTTCAGGCGCAAGGTTACGATGGCGGTATTATGGTGGAAGACGGTAAAACGTATGAATATTTTGTTTTTGATTCAAATCAGATAAAATCCGCCACGGAGAACGCGGGGACATACGGCCCTGACACGCCCTCTATTCTTTTTCAAGACGCCTGGCACGGCAGCCCGTACCGGTTTGAAAAGTTCGACAGCGCCCACATGGGAACAGGCGAAGGGGCGCAAGCCTACGGCTGGGGGCATTACTTTGCCAGCAAAAAGGAAATTGCCGAGTGGTACAAAGAGGAGCTTACCGGGTACCGCGTGGAATTATCCGAGCTTACTTTGCCTGAACAGGAAAAGATACTTGCTATCGCGGATGAGACGGGGCTGGCGAAGTTTATCACCGGCGGCGAGGGAGACCTGGACATAGCAGCCCTGCAAGAGTGGACAGCCGATTCGGGGAACAAAGATTTTTATGAACTACTGTCCGGCTGGCTCGGCTCGGAGGAGAAGGCCCAGGAACTACTCGCCGGAAACGGGCTTAAAGAACTGCTGCCCGGACAGCTCTACCGGGTAGACATACCCGGCGATGAGGAAATGCTTGATTGGGATAAACCAATTTTAGAGCAACCAGAAAACATACAAAAATTATATCTTGAAATATTCAAAAATTTACGAAGCGCCGATTATGAGGATTTTTCACAATGGGGTGAAAACTTTGAGTACGGCACAAAAAAATACAAAAACGTAGACGAATTCCTTCTCGCCAACACAAAATCGGGTAAGAGATTTTATAAAGATATTTCGATTGAATTGGGTTCAGATCGCGCCGCTTCCCAATACCTTGCCTCCCTGGGTATCAAGGGCATCCGCTACCTGGACGGCTCAAGCCGCGCCGACGGCGCGGGAACCCATAACTACGTTATTTTTAGCGACGATGATATTCAGATAACGCAGACTTTTTATCAGGATGAGGAGCTCGCGGCGTTCATCAACAACTATCCCTATGTGGTGGATCGGGCGGCGAAAGTTGATTCCGGAGCGGAGCTGGCGGAGGAGTTGGCCGACTACGGCGCAATGAGCGACGAAGTGTATAAACGCGCCCTGGCGCTCAAGTATTTTGACGACATACACCGGGCGGTGAAAGCGGGCGAGGATCCGCAGGCGGTGGCGGAAGAGCGGACAGATTCGGACTGGAAGCCGGAAGTATCGCAAGGAACGGGAGTATCGGCGCGAAAAGCGGTTGCCGCCCTGGGCGCGTATGGGATAACTCCGGAGCAGGCGATGGAAGCCGCCAGGCTTGCGCGGGGAAAAGAAGACTATGCCGGCGCGGCGCGACTGCTTGAACGGATGGGAACGCCCCGCATTGACGCGGAGAGCTATGTCGCCGAGGCGCGGCTGTTTTCACACAGTGAATGGAATTGGCTCAAACGGGCGGCGAAGGAAGCGGCCCAAACCATAGAGGAGGAAGAAGATAACACTACAGGACCAATTGATTCCGGGAGCGAGCAGGTTAGACCAGATACTATACCTGATCGAGCGGATGGACAGGATTCAGACGGCGATCAACGCGGTGCGGTACGATCAGAACTTGTTGACAGAGATACCGGAAGTGTTGAAGACGCTGGGGGACGCCAGGGACGCGGTGATAGCGGAACTGAAAACGGTGTAAGGCTGGGGGCCCAGCCAAGCCCCGCGCTGACCGGGCTGTTTGCCCGGCCAACCGAAGCGGACCGCGCCTTCGCCGATTCGCTGGTGGAGAGCGCGAAAGCGATACACCCGGACACGGTTGATACGGATGACCGGACGGCGCAGGCGTTTGTCGACAAATTGAACACCGACGAGGGCTTTGCGGACGCGCTGGATTTCTGGTATGCGCTAGTCACAGGGGGCCCGGAACGGGGAGCGACCAATGAGGAAACGGCGCGTAACGAGCGGATACACCGGAGCGTGGCGGCGACGATAGACACGCGCAACGGGTTATGGAAAAGCGCGTTTGCCAGCACGAAGGCGGGCAAGCCGGTGAACCCGGATGTAAAACAAAAAATCCGCAGCATGATAAAAGCCCTCCCCCTGCAATACATGCAAGCCTACGCCCTGGCGTCGGGAGACGACACCTGGCTGCCGGGCGAAACCGACCGGGAAAAAATCAGGCGGCTGGACACCAGCGGGCTGTTATCCGATGAGTACCTGGAGGGACTGAACCCGCATGAAACGGCGGCGCTGCTGGTAAAAATACAGAGTGACCAGATACGGCAGAAAATCAAAGACAACGACCTGCGGGCGGATGATCCCATGCTGGACGCCTAAGAGGAACAAAAGAAAAAAGATTTTACGGAACTCAAGCGCGAGATAGACAAGTACCAGACGGGTTTTGAGGAACACAAGGAATGGATACTCCGGGCCGAGGAATACGTCAAGAAACAGTGGCTCGTAACGCGGGAGACCGAGCGGCAGCGGATAGAAAACGAGCTTGAGGGGACGAAGACAAGCGCGGACGAGACGGCGGCACGGAAACAGCGGATGAAACTGCGGCAGGCAATGGCGGACGCGGAGAAAATCCGACGGGATATGCAGAGCTGGATGCGAACCATCGGCAAAGAAAAACAGGACAACTTTAACCGGATGCTGGACCTGCTGAAACAGCGGGAAGAAACCGAGGCGGAACTGCAAGGGCTGGAAGAAGCCCGCGGCATTATGAAAAAGAACCTGCGGCTCATTTTGAAAAAGCCCGACCGCAAGACTACGCACACCCGGCAGGCGCGGCAGATCGAGTGGCTCCAATCGTTCATTGAGGGATACACGTGGATACCGAAACTGCTGGGGCCGAAAGCCCGGAGTGTGCGGGCGCTGTACAATGAGTTTGCCACCGATCCAGACTTCCGGCGGCGGATGCAAAACAAGCTGGGACAGGGCGCGTACACGCGGGTGGCGGGCATTGTATTCAAGAACGAGAAAACCAGCGAATTGCGGCCGTATGGCGACCTTTCAAAACACGACCGGATGACGCTGTTCCGGCTGCTATCCAGCAACGAGAATATCTTTGAGGAACTGGGGATAGACGTCAACGAGCCGCCACCGGTGATAAGTGCGGAACGCGCGGCGGCGATAGAGGCGGAACTGCGGGACCGGTTCCCGCCGGGACTATTGGAGAAGCTCAAAGGGCTTGCGGAAAAGGACGCGGACGGGATGCCGGCAACGAGTCTGGCGGATATGTGCCTTGAGGATTTACAGAGCCTGGCGGGGATTATCAACCAACTGCGCAAGGAAGGCCGGGCGGATTACCAGGCGCGGAGGGAAGCGCGAAAACAGCTTATCGCGGAGGAACAACAACAATTCCTGGCGCAGATACGGAAGTTTCTGCCTGAGAAGGCGGTCCAAAAGATAGGCGCGGCATTGCCGGGGAGCGGGGCGGAAAGCCTGCGGGAAGAAAAGCGGGGCTGGCGGCATATCGCCTACGCGCTGCTGAACGCCCGGCGGTTTTTCCGGATGCTGGAGGGCGGAGAGGACGACGTTTTATATTACGCCATTACCCGGCGGGAGTACGCCGCCTTTGACCAGGAGAACAGCCGCGTATTCGCCCGGCACAAGGAAGTTGAACAGCGGCTTGACGCGGCGGGGATTACACTCAAAGACCTGGGAAAAACCACGTTTGAAGTAGAGATGCTCAATGAGGCGACGGGAAAGATTGAAAAAGCACCGCTGACCCTGGACGAGATGCTGAGCGTGTATTACGCGCAATACAATGACCGGGCGTTCCACGCGGTGGCCTTTGGCAACTTCGCCACCCAGGGTGAGCGGGACGCGCTGCGGGATATGAACAAATCCACCGGCTACAGCGCGGAAGGGTTGACGCCGGAGGCGCTGCTGGCCCAGACGGAGCTTGAGGCGAAGATAACGGCGCGGTACTGGAAGGTGGTGAAACAGCTTGACGACTTCTTCGTGAAGGAAGGCAACGAGAAATACCGGGCCGTGATGGAAATAATCGGGCGGGATTTTGACGAGAACTACGGCCGGCTGCGGGACTTTATCGCGGACGAGTACAACATGGAACTGGGCAGCGAGCCGTACTATATGCCGCTCCAGCGGACTTCGATTATGGCCCAGGAGAACAACGACGTGGAGGCAGCGCTGGCCGAACACGGGCTGTCGCGGTACATCAACAAGGGATTTTCCAAAAACCGGATAGAGATAGCGCCCGCGAACCAGCAAGCGGTGCGGCTGGGGTTCTACGCGCTGTGGGACAATATGGTGGCCAAACAGGAACACCTGATGGCCTACGACGGGCTGATGCGCGAAATGAAGCAGGTCTTTGAAGGGCACGGCAGCGAGGCGTTGCGGGGGGCGATCAAACAGGGCCACGGCGACGCGGGGGTGAAATACGTCAAAACCTTCGTGAGCGAGCTTGCCAAGCCGACGAGCCAGCATGACAGCGAGGCGCTGAACCGGCTGACGCGGCTGGTACGGGGGCACTACAGCGCGGCGGTGCTGGGGTGGCGGCTATCGAGCATATTGAAGCAGGCGGTACAAAGCCCACCGCCGTTCTTTTTGTATGTGACACCGGCTGAATATTACGCGGCGATGGCGTCGTGCTTGAAGGAAGATACCCGGGACTTTATCAAAGAGCGGAGCGTATACCTGAAGGCGCGATACTTTGACCCGGCGGCGGCAACGGTGGAGGAGATGAAGCGCCTGACCTTGCAAGGCAGGCTGGGCAACATGGAAGCCGTACAGACCAGGATAGAACAGACCGGCATGAAGGGTCAGGAGTGGATCGACGCGGTGGCGGTAATGCCCGGCTGGCTTGCGGCGTATAAGCGCAAACTGGCGGAACTGAACCGGACAATGGGGCAGGACACGGCGGCTCCCGGCGTTACGCCCAAACAATTACAGGCAATGGCCGTTATGAACCGGGACGCCCGCACCCTGACCGAGGCGGAGAGTATTGTCAAGGACGCCGAAAAAGGATTTATTAACAAGCCGATTACCAATAAAAAGTTTAATATCACCGCCACGGTTTCCAGAAATTCGCTTGATGAAATGACTAACCCCAAACAATTAGCGAAAGCGGTATCGCCGCGGCTGCAGGCGAAGGCGGTCGCCAACGCGGATACCCTGCTTGAGCGGGCGGTGGAACACATAACCCATAAAGATACGCACAACAGAGCGGAAGTGGAACAGGTACACCGGTTCGGCTCCGTAATGGAAGACGGGAACGGCGGATATGTACCGGTCAAAATAACCGTTATTGAATACAAAAAAACCAATGAAGGTAAACGTCTTTATACGATTGAAGCGGTGGATGTAGAAAAAATAAAGTCCGCTGGACTAATGGTTCCACATCTGAATGACTCAGATATGAATACCCCGATAGCGGACTTCGATACCAGATTAGTACAACTGGCGGAAAAAGTCAACAACAATATGGACCTCAGCGCGGCGGAGTACGAGGCGGCGGCCTACGCGGATCAGGTGGTGCGGGACTGCCAGCCGTCGAGCGTGGCCATGGACCAGATGCCCCTGCTGCGGGATTTGAAACGGCATCCGCTGGGCGGGGCGCTGGCGGCGTTTCAGACGCCGATGGCCGTTATTTTCCAAAACCTAGTTTTTGATGCGCCGACTGACATCGGGCAGGGCATAAAGAGAAAGGATATGCCGATGGGCTGGCGGGCACAACGGGTATTGCACGGCCTATGGACCTACGCCCTGTACGCGGGGCTTGCGGCTATGACCGTGGCGCTGTTTGAGGGTTTCGGCGGGGACGATGATGACGACGACAAGCCGCTGGCGGGGAAGATAGGCTTTGCCGCGGCCATGGGGCTGGTTGAAAGCATACCGGTACTCGGCGGGGACCTGGCGTTTCAGGCGGAGAATTTCTACCGGACGGGCAAGCTCCGGGTATATTTTGGCGGCGGCAACGTGCCGGCGGCGGACAACCTGGCGCGGGCGGTCAACGCGATAAGCGAGGCGGACTGGCAAAAGGCGCTGCTGCGGAGCGGGGAGGCGCTGGGCTATATGACCGGACTGCCAGCGCAGTTGGTTGATAATCCCCGCCAGGCTCTGTAAATCCTCAAGGCACATATCCGCCAGACTCGTTGCCGGCATCCCGTCCGCGTCCTTTTCCGCAAGCCCTTTGAGCTTCTCCAATAGTC
>LSPZ01000109.1_pt1 | contig 14056 bp, 15 predicted proteins | sample 651281 | NCBI WGS metagenome assembly LSPZ01 (sample SAMN04438313, study PRJNA306036) | termite gut metagenome | isolation source: viral DNA filtered from gut of termites from termite colony 2 | host: Coptotermes formosanus | place: USA: New Orleans, Hayne Blvd. | collected 2013-06-18
CTACTGTCAACAAGTCATTAGCAACGAAGAAACTAACGAAAATTTACAACTATGGAACAATCACCAGTTAACGGGTATTCAGCCCTTCCCTCACGGGAAGGGATTTCTGCCCTCAATAGGGTGAAATGTGTTTACGCATCCATACAGAGCGGTTTCTGTTTAATTGGCGGACGCAGAATCCTCTGTGCGAAAGGACTGTTCCGCTGTCTGGACAACTGTATCCCTGCTTGTCCCGGCTATACTGTTACGCCGTCCGATACGGTGATTCCGCCTACGCCTCCTGCGGTCAAGGCAGCAGAGCAACCGGTGCAACAGCAGCAACGTTCGCCGCGCCGGTCTTGCGGCGGATGCGGCGGAAGCTCCAACAGGTCAAGAAAAAAATTCAGAGGGCTGTTATAAGCGGCTGTACAATCGAATGAATGGGTCGATTCGATTATTACATCAATTCCTTCCGGCGCACGTATGGTGCCGAAGTTCCTGACGGCATGCCGCTTCCGTCTTCAAGTACAGACGTTCCAGAACCGACAGAGCTGCCGTCGCCGCATAATACATGCGTTCTCTCTGTCGGCTCTTGCGCACAGCCGTTTCATCATAAGATAGAGGTCTTTGCACGGTCGGCACGGAAACAGCATATTCCGTTGACGTTTATCTCTTACCGGGAACCGTGGCGCGGATTCGTCTATCACAAGATGCTTCAGTTTCAACGGCATCTGCCGCAACTAATCAACAAAGGTTTTCGGTACTGTTTTCTGCTCGATTCGTTTGATGTCGTTTTCACCGACCCGCTAGAGGTGCTGTGCGATAAGGCAAGAACAATCTACGAACCCGGTACGGTACTCTACAACGCCGAATTGGATTACCATATTTTTCCGCACAAGGACCCTGCATTTCACGCTTTGGTCAAAGAAGAAGGCTGCCACCTGAATGCCGGTGCGCTATTCGGCAGTTTTCAAGCGGTCAATGAAGTCTTCGGGCAGTGCTTGGAACTGCAATACGAAATGCTTTCCTGCACGCCGCGGTCAGGCATACTAACATCGCTGATGTCGGATACAGCCGTGCGTTGCAATCTTGGCACGTGGTCCACAGACGATCAGTTCCTTGCCCAAATCAACTCGCTTTACTTTCCGCACTTGTACCGTGCGGATACGGCGCGTGCATTGCTGGCGTGGACAACCGAGTTAATTGAACCGCTGGCAGAGTTGCGGTTAAAGAGCGGTGTCGAAGGAATGCCGGGCAATGCATCGGTTTTACACTCGTCGGCCAGTGTACACAACTTATCAGAAAATCATTGGTTTCAATGGTGCCGGCAAAATGAACTGATTTGATCAATTGCACAGGACATAAATTGTTCAAGCATACAATTAAGACAATTGACACGGACGTTGTTTTTCGTTTTTTCACTTTTCATGAATATCGTTGTTTTTAGGCAGATATGGAGCGACATCCAATCCAATAAGAATATATCCACACGGAAGTTGGCACGTATCTACAAGGTGTCCAGGAAAGCCGTAGCGGATATACGCAACGGTACGCATTCGCTTTACAACCTGATGACAGATAAGCGCGACCCGCTTAATAGTTTTATATTGCCGATCGAATTTGACACGGAGAGCAAACGCAATTATACTAGATGCCATGTATGCGGTACCAAGATCCCTGCAATGATGAAGGGGATTCCATGCTATCCATGCCAATTGCGCATTCATCGGGAATCTTTCACACAAAAACTTATCAATGGCAAAATCGAACAATAAAGCAGCAGACGATTCCTCCGGTCTGATCGAAGACCGCATTAAGCAACTTGAAAACACGGTCGTCGGACTCATTGAGAAGATCGGTATACTGGAAACGGCGATACTTGAACATACACCTGTGCAGCGTGTGCAAAATACGTCCCAAGATGCGGTCAGCGGCAATTCGGCTGTGGAGTCTCTTGGTTCGGTCGGAGTCGATGCAACGCCTTTTCAGCTGTTCGATGAGGAGGAAAATTTCCTCATGACCGAGCTTCCGAAGATATTTCAGCGGATTATCGACGAAGACAAGAGCGTCGTGGCGGACATTGTTAATTTATTAACGTCGAAGCCGAAAGCACGATACAAGGATTTTTTCCTGGTCTGGTTTGCTTGTTCCGAAGAAATCCGCAAGGTCATTCTGATTAGTTCCATTTGCATGGGGGTTCAGTTGCCGCAGGGGATGTTCAACCTGATGCGTCTCTCGCTGTCGCAGGAAGCCATAGACGATGTTAACCAAACCTACACGCAGTTGCTGGACAATTCTTTGGCAAAGGAAGTAGCGGAAAATCCAGATGCGCTTGATAATTGATTGTTCCATTATAATAAATGGCAAGTGACCATTCATTTCGTTCTCTTGGAAAAATAACAATGAGCAGCAGTTGGCAGGATTTTATCAATGTCGCCCGTCAGGGAAACTTAAACGATACCGAATTTACGTCTGTCAAGCAGGCGGCTTCCCAACCGAAACGTACTGTGCCAGCACCGAGTTTACAATCGCAGCTGGCTGCTGTCAACAAGAAAGCGAGTATTCTTGCCCAATCGCTTGCGGCAGATGATTGGTTTCAGAAACTTGCGTTAATTGATGCGTCGGCGATACAGAGCGGCGACCCGTCGATGATGCAAGGTGGCGGTGCGCCAATGGACCCGTCGATGATGCAAGGCGGCGGTATGCCGATGGACCCGGCAATGATGCAAGGCGGTGGTATGCCAATGGACCCGTCGATGATGCAAGGCGGTGGTATGCCAATGGACCCGTCGATGATGCAGGGCGGCGGTGCGCCAATGGACCCGTCGATGATGCAAGGCGGCGCACCACCAGTTTCCAGAGAAGAAATCCAGCAGATGATCCAGCAAGCCGTCGGAGGCACAACACCGCAAGCCGCTACCGCCGTAACAGGCAAACCGGCAGGCGGAAAACAGAATCCACAAGAGGTGCTGTTGTCGAAAGTCCTGCGTCTGACTGAACTTATGAATGGGTTGTATAGCATACTTGGAATTCCGCTGCCTCCGAGCGTTGTCGACGAGGAAGAGTTGGCCAAAGCCGTTGCCCAGCAAAACGGGCAGGCACCGTCAGACGGCACGATTCCCGGCAATCCGATGATTAATCAGTTACCGGCTTTCGGCACAAGTAAAATCGGCAGCGAGAAACAGCAGCCGAATTCCTACACAGCCCCTCTGCCGGGACTCGCGCCGTTTTCGTCTCATCCGAAAATCGGCGAAGACCTGCATAGTGCTATGGCACTCCAGAAAAGCCGTGTCGGCGCGATTTTGAAAGCGCTCGGACGTTGAATTGATTTTTGCGCTCATCGGAGGTAAGATTCGTATATGGGTGCAAATAATCTGGTGAAACCGTTAAATGCCGACGAACTTTATAATCTCTACATTGTGCAGGATTTGACGACGCATCAAATCGCTGCAATGCATCACTGTAGTTTTTCCGCAGTCTCGAAATGGCTCTTGAAGCACGGAATCAAAAAACCGAAAAGCGAGGTTTATGCAAAGCAGATCGCCGGATTGCAGCAAGCAAACTCTGATCCAGAGACATTGAAGCGAGCGGCCGCAAAACGTGCGCAAACCAATCTGAAGAAATACGGCTGCACTAACGCGGCTGCATCACCTGAAGTGATGTCGAAGATCAAGCGGACCCATCTTGAACGCTTCGGAGTCGAGAATCCGTTTCAATCGGACGCGATTAAGGAAAAGATCAAGCAGACCAATCTTGAACGCTACGGCATTGAACATGCGCCGGCATCACCTGAAGTGCGTCAAAAGGCCGCAGAAACAAACATACAGCGATATGGAGTCGAGAATCCGTTTCAATCGGACGCGATTAGGGAAAAGATCAAGCAGACCAATCTTGAACGCTACGGCATTGAACATGCGCCGGCATCACCTGAAGTGCGTCAAAAGATCGAAGAAACAAACATGCAACGATATGGATACAAATCAACGTTGTCATCCGATAAAGTCAGAGAAAAATTCAAGCAACGGTACGGATCACAGTATCCATCGCAGCGACATCGTACTGCGGAGCAAATAGCAATTACAGCGGACAAACAGAGTTTCGAGACCTATCTGCGGTCTTTCGACAATCCTCCGACTACCACAATGCTGAGCGAAAATTTAACGCTCTGCATGTCAAGAATTGGTATCTATCTCCACAAGTACGAACTATGGCACCTCGTGGACAGATTTCTGTCGACCTATGAGCGCGAGGTTCACGATCTATTTCCGACGGATCACGTCAACAGCCATCAGGTTGTTGACGGCATGGTGCCTGATTTGTACTATCCAGAGCATAAACTGGCAATCGAAATCAACGGCAACTACTGGCACGACGAGGAATACAAGCCGAAGGACTACCATGTCAAGCGCACTGTTGCTTGTGAAGCCGCTGGAATACGGCTGATCCAGATATGGGAATACGAGTTGATTTTCCGCCGCAAGCAGATTGTGGCGATGCTGTCGAATATTTTCAATCCGTCCAAGCCGATCTATGCACGTGACTGTCAGGTGAAAAACATCAGTGCTGCCTCCTATCGCCGTTTCTGCAAGGAGCATCACATTCAAGGATACAGTAGCGCATCGGTGAAAGTTGGACTGATATATAACGACGTACTGGTAGCGGTTATGGGATTCGGGAAGCCGCGGTTCAGCAAGAATCACCAGTGGGAAGTTGTGCGGCTTTGTAGTTCGGTTCGGATTATCGGCGGAGCGAACCGGATGTTTGCCTATTTCGTCAGGAAGCATCAACCGGAGTCGATTGTCAGTTACTGCGATTTGTCCAAGTTTACCGGCAAGACGTACGAGAAACTTGGTTTCCGGCTTTCACACGTTTCATCACCGAACTTCGTTTGGATTCGCGGCTTGGAAGTACGCAGCCGCTACGCATGTCAGCGTCATAAACTTGAAGCCGAAGGAAAGTCCGCCAGTGCTATCATGCGGCAGCAAGGCTTCTCCAAACTCTACGACTGCGGAAACAAGGTTTTCGAGTGGTTAAAATAGGTGCATGCCGATCCGCTTGCTTCAAGAGTACAGAGCCGTTTCGCATGGTTCCCAGCCGCAGCCGCCAGACCATGCCGTTGCCCTGCCGACCCGTATCGGTGTTCGACCGCTGCTTCCGCTCCGCGATGTGCAAGTGCAAGCCGAGCAGGTTACCGGACGGCAGTCGCCGTTCCAGCGTATCACGGTCTTTCCGGGCGGCATGACCAAGCATATTATCCATTGGGAGCAGAACCGAAATTTCACCGACCGCTGCCTGCACCCGCGTTTGAAACTAGAGTTTTCCTATGCGCCCGAATCACCGGATTCTTGGCTCTGCGTCAGCGAAGGTGCTGTCGAACCTGTACTGGTCGATTCCAAGTCCCGATTCAAGGGGCAGTCCCTGCGCGGCGGATACCGGCTAACGCTTACAACCGATGACAGAGAATATGTTTCCGAACCTGTTCCGCTACTGACCCACCTGTCTTTCACCGAATACCGCCTTGCTCTGCGTATTCTGCGTGCAGAGAACCGGATGCTCTACTCCCACACACCAGGCATACTCTTGAAACGACGATGGCTTGGCACCATTTGTCCCGAATGCGTAGATAAGCTTACCGCCGTCTCGAAACGGGATGCTTGCCCGATGTGCTACGGTACAGGTTTTACAGACGGTTATTATGCGCCGAGTCCGTGCAAGATGCTGATCAATACGCCCGGAAGCAACGACAAAGTAGAACAGGCGATCGGACCGACCAATATCAAATCTGTTTCCGGACGCGTGCCGGCAAGTTTTTTTCCGGAAACAAATGATGTCTGGGTGAACACGCTGACTGGCGAGCGGTGGCGTATCGACAGTTATAACACGGTTGTTGCCTTGCGCACCCTGCCGCTGATACTGCAATGTTCACTGAAGTCGATTCCGGCAAGCGATGCGGTATACCAAAAAACTCTTTAATTATCAACGAACCATGCCAAATACAAACGAAGTCACGCTGCGGTATTCGATCTCCAATCACCCCGAAGACCCGCTTAATGAAACCGGCTACCGATTTACATTGGAAGTGCTGTCGACCGGCAGACAGGATATTCCGAAAGAACTGTTTCTGTGTCAGAAGCGTCCTGTAGCCGCCCATAGCGAGTATGCGTTTCCGTATCCGTATGACGATCAGCAGGATAGTTTCATCTCCGTCTGCACACTGGAGGATTTAGCCTCTTATCCGGTCGGGCAGCCGGATACGAATTCACGGTCCCCGCAGTATTTCAGGAAAGCAAAACTTGAAGGTGTCATGAAAGATCAGAGCATTGTGATTTATACTATTGAAACAGTCAAGTATCTGATCGAGAAACTTCTTCAGTCCGTCAAGATGAATGAAGAAGAGGAAGTCATCGAAGTTGTCGCTGTGATTTCGGCGGAGTGATTTATGATAACTATTCGTGCAACACGTAATTGGATTGTTGGTCTTACACGGCAAGCAGCCCTTGTAGAGCGTTTTTCGTTTTTGAAAATACTCTCTTTCAGGAATCATCTCCCGGAGGAGTCCTGTACCGGGTGTGCTGCAGAGTCCGCCGAACGGCAGTTTGTGGATAAGGCCAACGAAGTCCTGAAAGTCATCGCCGCTCTGCCGCAAACCGAATTGGATGCCTTCAAAAAAATGACTGGCGTTTCTTCATTGCAGATTGTATACTTTGACATAAGAGGTGAAAAACATCAAATAGTCCGTTAACCGCGGCATTGCCGCACATCACTATCATGGAAAAAGCAAACGAAAATGTTAACCCGTCCGTGTATGACCAGTTGAAAGAACTCGCCAAAGGAGTCCGCGTGATCGAAACCAAAGATGACCCGTCCTATGCCTACGGCAGAGTTTTCGTCACCATCGAATGCCCAATGCCGTCCGATAAACGTCCGAAGTTTACCAGCGGCTTAGATGATATGTTTGCCATGGACGATGTCAAACGCATCGCTATCAAAGCCGCACAGAAAGAAATGGGACGCGCCGCTTCCTATTCCAGCCACTCCGGTATTACGTACATGAAAGACGGCAACAAGTCTGATTTTCAGCACGCCGATGCCGTCCGCTGCGTTTTTACGTGCCTCGCATCACTTTAGTATCTCGTCATCATGATTTCGGCTTCCAGCATCACACGCAGGTCTTTGTACGATTGTCTCCGCAATAAGGAGACATACGGGTCTGTGCTGCTTACCGGTCTCAGCGACTGCTGGAGTCCGGAGTGGCTGACTTGGGAGCCGAAAACCGTACAGTTGGAAATCGCCGATGATTTCGGCGTGCAGATACATCCTGACCTGTTCGATAAACTAATGGCGGCCCGGCAAATCGTTACGTCCGATACTGCCTTCGTTTCCTTGCCGGGCTTCATTGCGCTTATTAACGCCATCAACGGCGATGGTATTGATACGCCATTCGGGAAGCCAATTGATCCCGAAGACCTATGCTGGGGCGTGTTAGAGCAGTGCATTCTGTATCCGCCCGGTCCGCCCGAAACCTATTCTCCGGAAATTATCGGGTATATGCAGGAGTGTCTTGCCTTTCACGGCGTACGCAGTGTGCCGGCAGCACTTGTGCCGTTTCTCCCGCCTGCAAATTTTTCCGAGGCGGCAGCCGCCGATGCCTATACAATAGAAGTACAGTTTGACCGCGTCAAAGACATCAATACAAGCGTCGCCCTGCGGCTAAAAAAATGGTATCTGCAAATGCAGGAACTCAGACTGTCAAACGGAAAACTCGACGAAATAACAAAATCTATTCCCAAATCAATTATCGAATAGCCCATGGCAGCAGCACTCGAAGGAAAATTACTCGTTCTGTCCGCACAATCCGAACTGATAAACAGTTCAACCTCCGACAATATGCCGGCAGAATTTCAATATCACGTTGTCAGTTTGAATCGCAGCCGCACACATAACGATGACACAGAAAGTTCCGGCTATTTGCAGCAGATGATGCTTGCCCTAGATGAACCGGACGACTTCGTTAACGATATTCACGGGATATTCGTGTTTGACGATTACCGGCTTATCAAGCCGTTTCCGAATGTGCCAGACATGTTTCTGGCAAACCTAAGTGTTTTGAACAAGATCAAAATGCCGGACGAATCGGAATTCCCTGTTGTCAGTCGGCGCAGTTCATACGGCATGCCGCCGATCTCTCCGGGCATTGCCTACAATACGCTCCCAAGAGGCAAGAACCCCGGCGGTTTTCATCTCGTCTTTACAAGCGATTATGCGCAACCGCTGAAGTTCACTGTTTATGCCCGATGTGTGGTTTTTTGATAAATGGCTAAAGCTAAGGTCCCTGTTAAAGTCCAGAAACCCGAATCGTCGTCAGAAGAGAAACGGATTCCGATGCCCTATCGTCTCTACACGGCATCGGACATCGACCGTCCCCCGTCGTGGCGTTATGAACGCGTCCGGCATATTCTGTCGCAGCCGCCGGAGAAACAGGTATTCGTCGACAGCGATGACGCGTCGATACGGCACTTTTATCAGTTCTGTCAGCAGTGGTCGCGCGCACGATCGCCTGAAGAGCAGCATATCGTGCGTCTGAAGTATCCCGGCATTTCCGAAGCCGTCCAACTACGGAAATACGGCACTCTGGACGGATTAGGGCTGCTGGAAGGGTATTTCATTGCTGAATGCGAGTTAAGCTGGCTGTCGCAGAAATTCTGTCTGCCGCCCGCCGCCGTCGTTTGGTACGAACAACTCTTTTTCGATGTCTATTCCCGCAAGACCGCCGGTTCGTGGATCGAACTGAACGTAATTCGTCCCGTTTTTTACGCTGGCAGAATCGACTTCAAACCAGCCACACCCGCATACGACCGTGCGTGTGCCTACCGTGCTTTCGGACACCGGGGCGGAAATTACGTCCTTGAAATCTTCTCCACCGGTTTTTTAGACACCGATGCAAAGCCGAAAAACGGCGAAGCCGCAGAAGCGTTCATCAGACGTGCCTTGGAAATTGATGTCGTCAACCAAAGCGCACTGCTTAACTCGTCCCGCAAATACCGCACCAAGACCGAAGCGGACTATATCAGAATTGCTATCGACATTGCGTCCCGGTCATTTCAGCAGGGCAATGCCGATGTGCTAATCAATGTCCAGCGGGCATTAAAGTCAATTGCTCCGCTTGTCGGAGAGGATGTTAAAATGGAGTTAGAAAAACTAGCGGCACAAAACCCACACGCATCTGCGATGCTAGGCGGCGCATTAGAACTGCGTCATATGGAACAGTCGAGATTAATGCTTGGTTTGGAAATGTCGCCGGAAACACAACATCTGATCACGAATTTTTATGAGCGGAACTCAGGGAATGTCGGCGTTAACGAAGGAACGGTTGAAGGAAGCGGTTCATGACGTGACTGTCTTAGCCGATGACATTCACCCGACCAACGCATTGGCGAAAGTCGCTGCCAGTTTGAATCTGACCGATTATCAGACCCAACTCGTCGGTCGTGCTTACAATACCGCCGCCTATCACGATAAACGTGCCGCCGGTCAGTCGCTTTTGGAAAAGTTTGCATCGTTTGCTCTGGCAGACGCGGACGAAGCCATTGCGTTGCGCCGGCAGAAAACCGCCGAAGTAAAAACGAAAGCGGAGTGTGCCAGCGTCTATGACCGCGATCTTGATGTTTCCTCCTTGAAAGGGAGTTATGCAAAGAAAGCAATGGCAGCGATACTGCCTGTGCGTGAAAAACAAGCAGCAGCACCTGTCCGGCAGGAACGTATGGATACATTGCTTTCGGACGATGCCTATCTGAAACGGCAGGAAGAGTCCCTGACGGCACGTTCCTACCGGCTGCATAAAGATATTGAAAAGCACGCCTTCGAACTGCGTCTGTCGGCAGACCGTCTGACAGACGGCGAACGTTTAGCGATTAAATTAGCGGTGGCGCAGCGGCTTGGTCCGCAATATGTTCCCTGTTTGGACAGCACCGTCAAAACAGCCGGAACGTTCTCAGCGGCTCCGGTCAACGAAAGCGTCTATGCCGTCGCCGCCGAATTATTGAAAACCGCTGAGGAATTCGCAGAAACGGTCGCAATGCTGGATAAGGTCGCGAAGTGTCGTAAAGAAATACGTAAAAAACGGTCGCAAAAAACACAAAAACATGCCGCTGCGCCACCGTTTCCTATAACACATAGCCAATCCGGCACGACCGTTGAAGACATAAACAAAGACATACGTAACCTTTTGCCCGATGATTTGGCACAAAAACAACATGACCGTAACATCGAAACGGAGGATCGTACCAATCGGGAGCAGGACACGCAGCAAGCACGCAAATGGCAGACGGATGATCGTACGGAGGTCCAAAAAATAAGAGACCAGCAACGTGCGGAGGACAGAGCCAATCGCACTTATGATAATCGGGTTGAATTCGCAAAAGACGAAATCAACGGTATGTTAGGCAGTATGGTGACCGGACCGACGCTTGCAATGGACTTCTTTGATCGAATAACCGGCAATTCATCGTCGCAGTCCAAAACACCGCCGTTAGATACGTCCTCGGTAATTCCGTCCCGTTTTCTGAACTACGGCATTATGACACCAAGTCATGCGAAAAAACTTGAAACGATAAAAATGCGTTCTCAGTTGAATGACTTCATGTCCAATGATGATATTATCAGTCAGTATGAGCCGCAAGCTGTTGTCGCGGCTTACAATGAACTGTTGGAAATGGCACCGGACATGATGCGGCGGCCGAGCATGGCACGCGTTTATTTGCGTGAAATGCTTGCCAAGGGCAATGCGATTTCGACCTTTGATATGAATAATGCGTTATCAGCGGAATCGACGCTGAATGACATTAAGGCGCAGCGAAACAAACAGCACGATTCGAAAGGAACTTAGATGTTGAACAAAACAGCGAAGAACGATCTATTGCCGGGTGCGCTTATGACGCTAGGAGGTACTGGTGTTGGTGCGCTTGGCGGATTATTGTATTCTCTTAGCAGTGTCCAGAAGAATCATCCGGACCCCAAAATGAACGAGGTGATGCGCAAACGCAGACTGATGCAGAACATGATTGCCGGAGCGGGTATCGGCGGCGGTGTCGGGCTAGGCAGCGCACTTGCCTACAGTGCTGTGAATGGTATAGAAGATAAAATCAGTCCTATCGACTTATTGGGCGACACTGGGATTGGCGGTGTTGCTGGTTATGGTGCTGGTACGTTATTACGGGCGATTCCGTTTATGAAAGCCGTTCCCGCAGTGCGCACAGTAACCACGATCGGAGGCGCACTCATTCCGACAGCCAAATATGTTTTTGGACAATGATTACGACAATCGCATCTTTCGCAGTATTATGGTTTTTCGTCGTCTTTGCTGTATGGCAGACGGTCGAGATCATACACCATTCTTTGATTGGTCGTTTTTGGCGTAATCTTGCGATTGTGTTTCTTGGGTTCCGTGATCCCGAAGAGATTATCGAAAACGGTCGTCCGTTTGAAGTTTCTGCCTGGCTTGGCATCGGCATGCTTTGCCCGTTTTGTTATTCGAATTGGATTGCTCTAATGTATTGCGGAGCGGTTTCATTTATTCTTTTTTTTGATACATCGTTTATCATTGTATTGTTATGCACTGTTCTAGGCGGTTTATCGGCGGCAAGAGCGGCTAACTTATGCAACGACCTGACCCGCCATATTTGCCGCACGCCGAATACGAATCCGTACTCGGCATCGCGCAAAATGCGGTCGCAGTTGGAAGATGCGCAGCAATTGGATATTGTAGATGACGCGAATAAAGATTTCGGCACCGATCATACAGACAGTTCGTCAAACGGAGATAGTTTCCGAGAGTGATAAGACACGGGAACTTGCTTCGATCATTCACAATGGAGTTGACTATTTTAATGCGAAAGCGGCATTACAGCATATATCATCTCTTTTAAGTGCTTCGGCTGTTTCTGTTGTTCCGTTACTTCCGTTGATATTTAAGATCAATCAGAATCCATATTCTCTGGACGAGCATTTTTTCTTTGAGCCGTTATTTTCGGCGCATCAGCCGTTTAACCGGACATTCTGCACGGGTCGTCAGGTCGGTAAGTCGATGAACGGCATTGCGGCCTCGACCGTGATTATGCATGCGGTTACACCCGGCTTGAAGACGGCGATTATTACGCCGCTGTTTGAACAGATACGCCGGTTATCGCAGAACTATATTCGTCCGTTTATCCGTAATTCACCGGTTTCGTCTCTGATGATGGACGCGAGTTGTACGGATGCGATTAACCAAAAGACATTTCTGAACGGCAGCATTATTTATTTAAGTTTTGCGTTTCGTGATGTGCTTCGCTGCCGCGGTCTTGACGTGTACCGTATACGCTGGGACGAGTGTCAGGCGATGGATCCGTCGTTTATTCCGATTATCAATCAGGCGGTTTCCGGTGCGCCGGTGAAGATGCGGCAGATTGACCGTTTCGGCACGCCTACGACAATGGAAAATACGATCCAGCAGAACCTGAACAACAGTTCTTGGGCAGAGTGGGCGATCCGGTGTCCGCACTGCGGTCATTGGAACATTCCCGCATTAGACCAGGACCTTGACCGCATGCTTGGTCCGCAGCAGGTAACACGCCGTATTTCACCAGAGCAGCCCGGTATCCTCTGTGCCGGAAGACTGAAGGCAGGCGGCTGGTGCAATAAACCGATCAATCCCCGTATCGGCATGTGGGTGCATAAGTATCCAGAACGGCGGTTTGACCACGCCGGTTACCATGTGCCGCAGATTATTCTCCCCCAGCATTGTGAAACGCACGTCGGCTGGACGCAGTTGCAGGCGTATCGTGCCGGCGCAGACAACACCACACCAACCCAGTTTTACAACGAAATATGCGGCGTTTCCTACGACAGCGGAAGCCGTCTGATCAGTTTGACCGAATTGCAAGCGGTCTGCACGCTCCCCACTTACACATCGCAAGCGGCAGCAGCAGCGGAATATGTCCGGCAGCGCGTCAAGGACGGCACCTATTACGACGTGGTGCTTGGCGTGGACTGGGGCGGCGGAGGGGCAAAAGAGGTATCATTCACAACCGTATGCGTGGCATGTCTCCGCTATGACAACAAAGTCGATATTCCGTTCGGATACCGGTCTCTGACACCGCACGATCACTTGAAAGAAGTCAAGGACATTATTGCCCTGCGTAAGTTATTCGGCTGCACCAAAATTGTCCACGACGGCGATGGTTCCGGTCCGGCACGGGAAGGGCAGTTGTCGATGTGCGGATTGCCGGACAGCGCATTCGTGCGTATGTTTTATGTCCGTATCGGCAGAGGCAGTTTAATGAAAGTCCTGAACGGCGACAGCCGTAAGGGCGAACGGTCCGGGATTCTGCTGGATAAGTCCCGCAGTTTGCTGTGGCTGTGTCAGTTAATCCGGTCGCAGCATATTCATTTCTTTCAGTACAACTCGTCTGCAGAACGAAAATCCTGCTTAATCGACGATTTTCTGAGTTTGGTCGAAGATAAGAACAGCCGCGACTTTGCCAGCGATGTTTATACCATTATCCGTGATACGGCAACCAACAAGCCGGACGATTTTACCGCGTGCTGCAATTATGCGGCGATGTATTTCTGGGGCTATGTCTCCCGGCATTTTCCGCAGATTAACTACGCACAAGGTTCAAATGTGAAAGAGCTAAGCGAAGATTTCGTCAAACAAATCGACGGCGAATTTGATGATTTGCTGGACATTCCGCATACAATGGAAGAGTCATGAACCACCAATCAATTCAATATGGATAATTTTGATTTGTTCAGCACGGCACACTGCATCAAGAAGCCGATGGAGCCGATTCGCGGCGAATTCAGGATCAACGATCTTGCTGTGAAACATTACCCTGTATCGGAAGAAGAAACTGCCGAAATAACCTGCGAAACCGAAAAAAACGTTTTGCAAGTGCCGGCTCTCCGATTACGGTGATGCGGCGTAAAGCCCGGTCCTTTAGGGCTGGGATATAAGATGTAGTTCCGAAGCAACTTGTGCGCAACTGTAATGGTGAGGCGGGTATCGACTTTGGGTTGAAAACATTCATCACACTGGACA
>LSPZ01000111.1_pt1 | contig 13762 bp, 18 predicted proteins | sample 651281 | NCBI WGS metagenome assembly LSPZ01 (sample SAMN04438313, study PRJNA306036) | termite gut metagenome | isolation source: viral DNA filtered from gut of termites from termite colony 2 | host: Coptotermes formosanus | place: USA: New Orleans, Hayne Blvd. | collected 2013-06-18
CTCATGCTGCCCATAAAGACTGAAACCTGCTGGAGCTTCTGCCGCTGTACAGCCACTTCCGCGTCTGCGAGCCGCTGCGCCTCGGCAATCAATAAATCATCTGTTGCTGTTTTTGCAGAAACCATGTTCGCGTCATACTGCGCCTGTAGTTCCGCAAGCCGTTCGGCATTGCTGATATACGCTTCCTGTTCAGCGGCGTGAGCTGCGGCAAGCCGCTCCTGCTCCTGTAACAGCGCCGCCTCTTCCGCCTGGTATTGCGCGGTAAGCTGCTCCTGCACCAGCGCCGCTTGTTCACGCAGGTACGCAAGCCGCGCTTCGCCTGAAAGCCCCTCCGCTTCAAGACGCGCCTGTAAAAATTGGGTAAATTGATTCTGCCGCTCGTTCTCCGCCTGGGCTTCAGTCTGCCCAAGCATTGCAAGACGCTCTTTTAAACCGGCAATTGCTGGTTCGGTAAGCGCTTTGTCCTTCTTTTTTTGCGCCTCAATTGCCGCGTCTGTGGTTGCGGTTACCTGCGCCCGCGCCGCTTCCGCTTCCTGCGCCGCATCCCTTTGACGCTCCTGTAATGCCGCCCGCCTTGCCGCCGCTTCCGCATCAATTGCCGCAAGTTTTTGCGATAGTTCCTGCCGCGCCGCTTCCCCGCTCTGCGCCGCAGAGCGCACCGCCTGAGCCGCAGCTGCGCGTGAGTTTTCTGCCTGTGCGCCGATTGCGTTTCCAAAATTATTAACCGCCGCGCTTGCCGCTTGAAACTGCTCCCCTACAAATGGAAGCTTCCCCATTACTTCAAGCAGTTTTCCAACGCCCCGGATTACATTCCCATATATAAGGTCAATAAGCGAAAAGAACGCCGCTTTTGCAACTTCAACACCTGCGGTAAGCCCTCCGCTAATAACAGTGGAAAGAAAGGTAAAAGCTGATTTTAGTTTTTCAATGCCCTGCTGCAAATATGTCTGCACGGTATCCCAATTCCGGTACAGCGCTATAATGCCCGCAATTAAAAGACCAATTGCCACCACTATTGCGCCAATGCCGGAGGCTGTCATACCCGTTCCAAGCGCGGCGAACGCCGCTGATAACGACTGCACCAGCATAACCACTTTGGCAATAACCATGAACGAAAGTATCGCCGCAAGCACGCCGCCAAGCACCGGCAAGATGTAATTTAATTTTTGTCCCCAGTTGTCTATGCTGCCTATAAATTCCGCAAACCTGGTTATAATGCCGGTGATTGCTGGCATAAATTCCGCAGCCAATTCGTTGCGCACGCCTTCAATGGCTTTGCGCGCCCGCTCCTGCGCGTCAAGAAACTCTTCGCTTTGCAGAGCGCTCTCGTTGCTTATAACACCGTACTTGCGGGCTTCTTCGCGCAGCGCCGCTATACCTTCAGCACCAACTTCTGATATTTTAATAAGTTCCTGCCCGCTTTTGCCAAAGGCTTCCTGCGCAAGTTGCGCGCGGGTAAACTCGTCCGGCGCTTTGTTCATTGCGTCCATAAGCAGCATGAACGCTTCTTCGGTGTTTCCGGCGGATTGCAGATTTTTTAAAAGCGCCGTATCGTTCTCTCCCAGATATTTTGCAAGAGTGCCTGATCCTGATCTAAGGTCTCCCATTGCCTTGTTTAATTTTTGCATAGAGCCTTGAAGGGTGGAAGATTCAACGCCTGACATTTTTGCGGCATAGGCAAGCTCCTGCCATGACTCGGCAGTGGTTCCTAAAACGCGGGCGGTTTTTGCTGCGGCGTCTCCTGCTTCCGCTGTGCCTTGTACCGTCTGCGACATTGTTTTGAACGTCTTGTTTAACACGCCTTCAAATACATTATACGTGCCCTTTAGGGCTATTACCGTATTGGCGATATTCTGTAATTTTTCGTTAACGCCGTTAGTTGAACCTTCCTGCTCTTTTTGCAATTTGATATTTTCAGCGATGCGCCCGTCAAGATTTTTATACTCATCCTGTAATTTTTTTACTTCTTCTGATTCCGGCGTATATCCGTTATTTAATAAATCGCGGATTGATTCTTTTATTTTATCCTGGCTGTCTTTTAATCTGATATTTTCGGCGGCAGCTTCGCTTTTTGCCGTAAGCGCGCTGGTTAACACGTCAGCCTCGTGAGCTGCAGCTCTGGCGGCATCTTCAAATACCTGGGTAAGCTCCTGTTCTTTTTTTGCATGGGATTCTGTTTCCGCTTCCGCAGCGGCTCGCTTTTCCTGCAGCAAGAGCATTTCGCCCTGTAACTTCTTTATGGAATCACTTTCGGGATCAATCCCTTTTTTAATAAGGTTTTGAATTTCCCGTTCATACGCCTGGATACTTTTTCCAAGCCCCTCCGCTTCCTTGCCGGTTGCCTGCATTGCTACTGCGGCCAGTTTCTGGCTTTGTATAAATTTTTCCGCCTGACTATTGCCAAGGTCTTCGCTTAGTTTGGCTATTTTATTTTGCAGCCCTTCACTTGAGGAAGCAAGGTCTTTAAATGCAAGACTTGCCGCAGCGGTGTTGGCAGTTATTTTAAGCGCTAAATCTGCCATTTATGCAGCCTCCATAAAAGCGGCTTGACTATTTCTTTTGCTTGCGCCGATAATCGTTACAGGAGGATTGACAATGCCCGTATATATTATTTCGCCGCCGTATATAACCATTTTTATTACACTTGTTGTAACAGCGGTGGTGCTTATTCTGAAACTTCCCCGCTTTGATAAAGCAATGTTTCTGCTGGGCGTTTTTGCTGTTTCTCTGTATATTGTATTGGTCTTTACCAAAGATAATTTGCCTAAGTTGTCTTTTTTTATTCTCTGGTTCTTTTTGGTGATGCTTTTTATTCTGGTACGGGTGCATCGCTCCAGAGTTAAAGAACGATTAGCTCTTGAACGTAAAGAAACAAGCCGGAAAGCAAATGAGGTTATGGACGCAATGCGCTTGAAAAAGGAGCAGCAAGCGCGCCCGCAATAACGCCTGTTATTTAAAGCTCGCCCCGTGTAACGCCGCCTGAAAATGCCGCTCATTGCGCTGTTTTTCACTTTCGATAATGGTATCAAACGCGGCGGTAAGCTGGACTGTCCAGGGCGGCCAATCAAGCCAGCCCGATGCCCAGGGCGGCCCTGAGTGTTTGCATGACGCATAGAATTCGTAATAAAACCAAAATTCTTTATTGACATAATCCTCTACCTTCGTACTTGCTACAGGCTTTGCAAGTCCAGGCACAATCACGGGATACGGATCGCCTAAACCTGAATTTTTTGTATTGCCTGATAACAGCAGCCGCAAACCTGTTGTCAGGCGCTCTATTCCCCCATGGTGAACTCATCACGCTCTTTGGCGTATGCAAGCGCCTCCGCCGCGATTTTATACGCCGCATCCTGCGGAAGTATCTGAAAAAAATCCGCAGCCGTAATTACAGCGCGGCCTTCATATTCAAGATTTTCAATGCGGTCAACACATTCTTCAAAAAATGCCCGGTAGTCTGTAACCGCGTTTCTTATATTTTCCAGAAAATCCGCTACCAGATTGTCCAGCAGTTTTTTCTTTGTATCTTCCCGCTGGAAGTCTTGCGCGCTAATTCCTTCAAGCAGTTTACGCTTGTTTATCGCGGTAAAATCTTCGCCGGGGAGCGGGAAGCGGGAAAAAATTATTTTTGCGCTCTCCGCTTCTTTGTCATTCTCGTAAGAAGTAAAGATAAATTCTTTGTTTTTTAGTTTTAAACTCATTAACTTTGCCATTGTAAACCTCCTAAAACCCGCTACTCAGCCTGGCAACGCCAGAGGAGGGCTGGACTTACAAGTCCGGCGGCTTTTCGCGGGTAAATACCAAATATGCTATGCAGCACGCGGCACCTTGTACACCACCGCTTTGCCTTCGCCCTTGTTCCATGACATGTCTTTGCTCTGAATATCTGTCATGCCAAGACTCATGCTCATGCTGGAAATAATAATAGGCACAATGAGCCAGTTTTCAATCTGCCCCGTTTTTGCCCCGGAGTTAAGCAGCACCGCCATGTAAATTGGATCATCGCTGCGCGGATGCAGAGTCCATGAAGTAGAACCGCCCAGACCATCATCTTCGATAATATCGAAAAATCGGTTTACGATTTCATCGGTAACATCGTCAAACTCATTGGTAACGTCATCATACCGGAACAGGCTCGAAATGCTTCCCGATATGGTAACGTTGCCGTCAAGAATGGTTGCCCCGGGATCGCAGTCGTCCCCAGCATCAACTGTTCCCTGTTCCGCTGAAAGATCGGCACTGGTTTTGCAGCAGCGTGAAAGATCAAAAGGGTATAACTCATCGCCTTGTACCAGCGTTATTTGTGATGCCGCCGATCCTTTCGGCCCGAACAGCGGCGCTCCTTCATAGGGAAGATTGCTTCCTGTGCCCCGCTTGTTAATCCAATACCACTTTCCCGCTTCAGTGGTAATGGTTCCGTCTCCGTGTACAACTCTTGATACATCGTATTTGTCAAATTGTACCATTGCTTTTGAACCTGCTAATTTCATTATTTCTCCTTCCGCCTTCCGGCGTTTTCATTTATCAGATCGGGTTTTGCCCGCATCTTCCTTTTTTTCTGCCTCATGAATTTCTCTGGTAACGCGCAGTGCCAATTCTTTTGCGCGCCGCATCCTTTCGCAGGGCGCATCAACACGGCGTTCTCCTCCGCCTTTTTGATTAGTCCATACCAGTTTCCCATTTTCAATTGTGTACCGTAAATTTTTTTTCATAATCACCTCCTACAATAAAATATCCAGCCAGCGGGGAAGCTTTATCCCTTTGGCGTAAATAACATAACCGGCAATCATCGATAGAAAACGCAGCAGCAAAATAACCGCCAGTATAACCACCCACTTAATCGCCGCTTTTAACCTCGCCTGATAAACTATCAACTGCCTGGAAGTAGCGATCTGCTCCCTGTTTATAGACTCTAAGGAGTTCGATTGCCGCTCTAATGTCTCCTGCTGCCGTAACAGCGTCTGCCTCTGCCCGCTGGATAGAGTCTCTAAACTGCTGATATAACTCCTGCTCTCGCTCAATTCGCTCTGTAAGCTGTCTATTCTGTTCGCTGAGTTCTCCAATCTGTTTAGCGCTGTCGAAAACAGACTGTCCAACTCCGGCGTTTGTGCTTGTACTTGTACATGAAAGCATAATAAGAAGCCAGATAAAGCAAAGAACAAAAAAGATTTTATCAAACATTTCATAAACCCTCCATAAAATACTTTACAAATATGTAGATGTTTTCATTCATTTTATAACTCCCTTTCAAATTTCATTCCGCCAGCCTCTTGTAATTTTTTAACAAGTTAACGATACTTGCTGTATGGACAGTTTTCTTAGCGGGATGACTACTATAGGTCAATTAAATCCTCCTCAGCAGCCTGTTGTGAATTTGCCAAATTCTGCTTCATCGTGGCAGGGTGTAGCAAACTCTTTTTTCCAGTCAGGAAACAGTCTTTATAAAGCCCTGAGTGATTTTTCAGATGCCCAGCGGGAAAGCACGACACAAACAACACAGCCAAAACAATAAACAGAAAAATATTGATAATACACCGCATCTCATATCACCTCCAACTCCACAGCCTCACCAGTCTCCAATACCGACTGAATCTCCTTCCCTATGACAACCGCATCAGAGGACTTCTCTATCTTTATGCAACCCAACGTAGTGCCATAGCTGCTATAATGCAGCAGATACCCACCATCACGCACCTCCTCCATAGTCTCCCTTGCATAATCACCATCCTTATCCAAAGTCCAGACCTTCACCATCTGCCAAGCATCTGTCCGTATCTTAACCTGCCCATACGTCCGGGGATCAAATCCAAATCCGCCCTGCCACTCAACCCCAGTAACCCTCCACACTCCAGCAGGAAATGGCATCGGATCATACGGCTTGTTATCAGGTATCGAATATATAACCTCGCTGCTCTTACGCGTCCCATCTTTCAGAGACCTAACTTTATTACTAATCGGGTATGAAAAACCGTTTAGCTGCAAAATGCCCTTTACCCTGTCAACAACTACTCTCATAGTCTCCCTCCTAACACAACGTATAGGTTAGTCATACTGCATCCTCTTTGCATCTCCTGCGCTCTGTAGTATAAGCTTGCTGCGATAACCGCCGCTCCAGAGCCACCAAATAATTTTGATTCTTCTCTATTCTTGATGTTACAATATCCAACCGATACTGATCGTCCACAAATTGCGGTTTATACTTCTGGTATGTTTCGATTTTGTACTGACACATTTGTATTACAATGCTAACCACCTGTTCCAGCCAAAAATCGACAACCTCCCTGATTATATCTTCTCCTACATGACTACCCTTAGCCCAGGCAGTGCCATCCGCATTCCGCTTCTCAGACACCGTTGACCACGGCGGAAACTCCTCCATAATTCCACAGCGTATCTCTTGTACAGAGTTCTCCATCGCTACATACCGATCTTTTACCTGCGATATAAGCTTTTCCCTGTAATATGTGTACCTGTCTTTCGCCAGCACTCTGTTAAAATGATTATTGTATCCAGCCCTCGTCAACGGAATAACAAGATTATCTGCAACCGCAATCCTTATAACACTGCATACATGGTAGTTAGATAATATATTTAACAGCTTTATTCTAAGACTGTCTGTTATTTCCGCTATTTTCTCCCGCATCTCCTGATCATGATCATCGTTCTCCATATTCATAAAATACATGGCAGAGTTGCCGGAATGCTCCTTTGCGATTTGTAGCTGTAACGGACCGATCTTTAAAGAATTGATTTTTGATATAATCTTATAAATAACCAGCGTAAGGAACACTACTACAACCGCAATTATAACCATACTCACAATGGGTGTTGTCGTTGTATCAAGGCGTATCATGTAAAGCCCTCCCTAAAATCTTTAGCTCCAGCTTCAAATAAAACCATGCAGCAGCCATTAGACCAACCGCAGAAAAAACCCATACCATAACAAAGATACCAAGCACCCTGCGGCTTACCTGAGTACCGATTGATGACATTGACATCCCCACCACTACCAAATAGCTGTTGTAGTGCCGGAAATATACCTTCCTTACCCTATCCTGAGCGCTTTGCAGCCCTATTAGTATGTCTATCTCCCCGCTGCTCTTTAATCCTGCAACACGGAAGAACTCGCTGTCCCGCAACGGATCGAATGGCGGATCAACTGCATCGGTGCGATGAGACAATACTCGATAGTCTTTGTCATACAACACCGCATATACACCATCAAGACTGTCAAGCGCCGAAGTATAAACCACAAGACTCTCTTCACAGCCATTCCAGTCGCCCAACGATGCAAACAGCATATCGGTGTGTTCCAGCGTCAGATCAACAGTGCTTTTAGTGTCAAGCCATTTCTCCCTGAACTTCTCCTGCCGTATCACAGATTCAAGCTCGAAGTATGTTAACCCTATAACAAGTGCAGGAATGAATAATAGTATAGTCGCAGGATTAAAACGCTTCTTCATTTTGCCTTCCAAGCACCAACAATTTGCGCCACATCCGCCCATGTGGTAAAAAACAACAGCAGCAGCGCGCCTGACAAACACGCTATGCCGCCGATGAATACATACCAGCCTGAAGACGCAAACATAAATGCACCCGCAAATAAGCCGATTGCCGCAAAAACCAACAGAAACGCAAGGACACGCCGCATCGACACCGGTCCAGGCGTTCCATCATCGTTTTTTGCTTCCCTGAATAGACTTGACATATAAGCCTCCCTAATAGCCTTGTACACGCTTCCATTCGGTAAAGCGTTTTGTTTTTTCAGCGCGGTTTAACGCCTCGCCTTCGTTGTCAATAACTGCCGCCCGCAATACGCCGTCTTTTTTAATTTCACGCTCGGCGTATTTATTTTTTATGCCGATCTTTCTTGCGGCTCTGTGCAAACTCTGCGCAATATTCATTGACGCGCCTCTTTGCGTAAGCCGGCAAGCTCATGAATACTCATATCAACTCCTCCCAACTTTATTTTTTACGGCTCTTCTTCACAAAGCCGTTCCCATCCAGATCATCATCCGCACCCACCGTCTTATCCAGAAATTTATCACTCCGGTTGTAAAACTTTTGCCACAAAACTACATACACAAAAAAACCAATAGACACCAAAAATAATATGTTGCTTATTTTGGGCGGAATTAGATTCAGCACTTCCAGCACGCTAAAAGCCACCACTACAGAAATAGCAAGTACATTCTTCTGCAGCTGCGTCTTCAATATGTTTAATCCCCTCCCAGACGCATACACCAAACTAATAGGCAGCAGTAACACCAGCAACACAGACTGCAAAGATAAATACTCAAACCCAAGCGCCTTTAATGTCCTACCGGCTTCATGCAACCACTTCATTTGTTTCCCCTTTAGTTTTTGGTGTACTCTATGTAGACAATCCAGCTCTGAATTGTTGCGTCAGATGCGTTAGTTATGCCAGAATATATACCTTGTGCAACTGTAGCAAAAAGAAAAGGTACGTTTGAATAGTTGGAAAAGCCAGATGTAGTAAGAGTATTATTGGCTATGATTCTACAGTTAACAACACGATCAACATTCGCACTAAAAGAGCTCCAGCCATCCGGCACGAACCATTTAGGTGATCCCAAAGAGCCTGTGTAGGTTAAACACTTGCTGTAAATATCCTTCCCGTCTATCCACTTGCGCCCGGTTTTCTGCTCCGCTGTGGAGTAGTTAATCGCGGGGGGAATGTCAATCACCGCCCCGGCGATAGCTGTCCATTCAACTCGCAGACCTGCGGGAATAGTCCCCGCTCCATTATTTATAACATGAAGCACAAAGCCTGTAGAACTTCTTGATAAAATAGTCCACTCTAAAAATGACCAGTACGAACTTGTCGCTACTCGTTCTACTGATATAGAAGGTGTGGCACTAAATGGAGTGGGAAAAGTTATCGTTATATTACTTTCGGCGTTTGCGGCAAGCGCACCTACATCTACCGTACCCTTCTGGATCAAACCGCCGTCCGCTACTATCTGCTTGAGCGTGAGACTGCTGGCTCCTAATTCTTTTATTACAGGGTCTCCGTTTTCGTCAACATCGCGTATGAATTGTCTCATGTTTCAGCCTCCGTATTAACAGCTCTGCCACGGCGATACCCTTCCGGACATTCCATAGCAACAATAGTTTTTATCCCATTAGTAAACCAATGACCTCTAGGGATACCTGCTAAATAACCTTTCTTTCCTTTGTTCCACGGGGCTTTACCCTTTTTTGCTACACTCATTTTTCTGCGGGCTTCGGGGGACATTACAACTCTTCCTCTTACTCCCCGCTTTGCGTTACACCATGCTTCTGACTTTGGAACTCCGACTGTATGTAATTTCACATGGTCATCAACGTAAAGAGGGACAACAGGCAACCAATTCTCATAGTTAGGGTCATGTGTATTAACATGGTGAAGCTGTACGTCTACTCCGGGTCGTTCTTGTTTCATGTGGCGTATCATGCCCTGCCAACTTTTTATGCGCCGATATTTAGCTTTATTGAAGACAGATGTAAACTCTTTATCAGTTTGCATTTTCTCTATGCACTCTTCTCTTGTCATTGACAACTCCTATAAAAATTAAAGTTTCGTGTAACGGACTCTAAAAACAGCATCGTATGTTGAACTAGCCGTAGCACCGACAGTTTTATAGACCTGTAGTAAAAGACCGTTATTGTTAATCGTAAGACGCATAACGACAGTAAACATATTAACCGAAGTCTGATAGTCTGAAAGCAAAACAGCGTCCCCTGCCCATGAATTATTAGTGCCCCTGCTGACTGCGTTGGATATTGCCGAGTCAATCGCTGCTACATCTCTCGTAAGATTTGCGTCTAATACTGTTTGCCAAACTGAACCACCAGCAGTTATTGCAGAGCAGTCAACTACAGCTTCATACACGTTTTCAAAAATTGGTTTCCCTTTATTATTGAGTAACGGCGTTCCGTCTCCCTTGAAGACCAGCCGCTCCACACCAACCGTGTAATCGTACAGGGTGGTTTTTTCTACTATTTTTGGAGCGGTGATGAATGAGAGTTTGGGAGGGATGAAGTAACAAGAACACTCATAATTGGTCGATACGCTACCGCTAAATGATATTACATCACCTTTACAGATGCTAAATACTCCAGTATTTCTACCCCCATTCAAATACACTATCAATACTTCCTTATTATTGATACGGGCTTCAAATATAGCAGGTGATGTGCCTTGTGCTATTTTACAATTTATAAAGCCATCCCTGTCAGACATCCATGTACTGTTGAAAGTTGGCATACGATTTATAGTTTCTTGGTTGGCATAGTCCGGCGTAACCTGCGCCACCAGCGCCTCGTTGTCGTCTACCCAATACCTCATGCCCAATGTCGCTTCATCGGGGTGATCCATTAAGTATTGCAGATCGTCCATTGACACCTTTTCATGTAGCTTTATGTTGTTGTCAATTTTAGGCAGATCATCGACTTTAATGTTGTTAAAAGTATTTGTGGCGGACACCAATTCACCAAACACGTCATTACGAACATCGTTAAGGTCTTTAGTAGATTCAACAAGCATTGACCGTGTAATCTTTTGCCACAAGGTCAATTCCCTGACCTGCGTGGGCGTAAGATTCATATTTTCTATCAGAATAGCCATGTCGTAATTGCTGAACGATAGCCAGTCAATCTGACTTACAGCCATGTTGTTTATAGTGCCGCCGCCCTGAAAGGGGCCGCTATAAATACTGTTGCCGCTAAACGTCCCGTCCGGTTGTTTCTGTGCTACCATTAACAAGCCGTCAACATTAGGACGTCTGCCGGGGGTTGCCCTGTACTCGATGTAAAAGTCGCCGCTGATGGAACTAAATCTGATTCGGGCGGGATTGGCGGGAGTGATGCCGGATGTTTGGATGTAGGGTTGTATCTCTACTATGTCCGACTCGGCGATATTAAAAGTATGCGTTGTACCAGCGGGCAACTCTAATATCGTCGGAACCGGCTCGTGCAGATAATCGAAAAGGGATTGCGGAACTTCCGACTGCTGGACAATCTTGTTGGCTTTCTTGCCAAACCCGATTACTTCCATCGTGCCGCCGGGGTTTACCGTTACCTTACCGTCCGCGCTGCCGTCTCCGGGGTCTGCCGTGCCTTCCACTACGCCCAAGTGCGTGTTGCTTGCGGTGGTTATGTTTCCAATGCCCATATCCACCCACGCCTGAAGGGTAGCGTTATACACAAACTCCACGCCGTCAAACAGGTTTTTAATTACGGTGCCGTCAATAATATCCAACTGGTCTGTTTTATTTTCCATTGTCATGGCATAGGTATTGAGCGCCGCGACATCGGCGGCTTCAGGCGTTTTTACGTCTAACGTTTTGCCAAAGTCATATCCGTCAAGCGGAAAATAATGTCCGTTGAGGGTTTGGATTTTTTGATCCTGCTGTTGGTCATAAACTTCGCGGGCTGCTGTTTCCGCGTCTATGTCAGCCTGTAGCGCAGTATCAGCCGCCGTCCGCGCCGTTGCTTCGCTGGTGATATTAGTCTGTAAGGTGGTGTCCGCGCTTGCCCGTGCCGCAGCTTCGTCTTCAACCGCCGTGTTTATTTCGTTAATCGCTCCTACCAGCGTACCTTTTTCTGCGGTGTCAAGATCGGCGTTGTCACCCGCATCACTGGCGCTTTCTATGTCCAGCCCCGCTTTGGTAGAGGACGGCCCAAGCGTCTGCCCATCAATGGCTGCTGTTAACGGCGGCGCTGCCCATGTGCCGTTCCCTGGCGCTATGTTTATAATCACATCACCAACGTTGCCGCCGGGTGGAAGCCCGCTTCCTGCGCCGCTTAATACTTCCCATCTCTGTGTAAGACTATTCCATATTTTATCGGGATTAGCGGAATCAAATCCAAGATGTCTTTCCGCTATACCGCCATTATACTCTGCCATTTTATTACCCCTATATCAGCCATAAGACGCTGCCTGTTTCGGCATCTGTCTCGTGCTTTTGCGCATGGTACGTTTTACCGCCCACTATAATTTCCGTTTTGCCAGACTCGTACTCTGGAATTGCGCATAACATTAGTCTGGGGCGCGGCCTTGTATCCCTGCGCCCATCCTCTGTCAATACCGATTCATCAAAGATGCCCCGGATTGTAAAAGGCTCTCCGCCATCGGCGGGGACTATCGTGCATTCACAGGAAAAGGGGGACTGCTCTATCGTTGCTTTTAATAATTCACTGTCAAACACGCAATCCCCCTTTTGCCTATTTTCCGGCCTGAATTTTAATCAGGTCGGCGTTTTCGTTTGCCCATGCCGCATAACGGCTGCGGGCAGCTTCTTTTGCTTTTTCGGCGCGGGGAGCGGCTTTTACGCTTTCCCCTGTCTTTTCCAACAAATTGTCATTATCTATTTGTTTGTCAAATATCCCCATAACACCCTCCGTTAGGTGATCGTTGCGTACACAATTTGATCAATGTCCGCAGGGATCATGATGGGGCGGGACTGGCTGCGCATAATGATGCCGTCCGGGTCTTTTCGGCAGAAGACATCGTTTACGATCTCTCCCTTTTCAATGCGTCCCTGTCCGGTTTGCGTATTAACAAGGAATATACCGCCATAAGCCCGCACGCGCTGCGCGTTTGTGCTGGTAAAGATGATGCCTTTGGGATTCATATACGGAACCAGCGCGCCTGCTTCATTCATGTACGATTCATCGAAGGTGATAAGGTGCGCCCTGCCCGCCCTGCCGGGGATTTTAAACCCGCCGGGGATGATGTCGGCCAAAATGGAATTTTCTCCTACCAGGCGGGTTATGCCAGCGTACAGGCCCTGCAATTTAAGCGCATCCTGAAACTCCGGTTTTGCCTCAAGAGCGGAAAGTACGTCCGCGCCGATACACGCCACGAAGTTTCCTGAAACGCCTTTCGAACAAGCCTGGTCGTAACAGTTTGGCAGCTGCTTAATCGGGTCGGCGTCCGGGGCAATGGTATTTGCGGGGTCGCGGTTGTAATTGAACACGCCGCCGACATTCACGCCGTCTTTTCCCTTTGGCTGGAATGTGCCAAAGGTCATAATGTCCACCGCCTGTTTTACCATTGCGGCAGTCATGCGGGCGTCATGGTCGGCCTGTATCTGCGCGGCCTTTTCCACTATCTGCATTTGCGCCGGCGCGTTTGCCTCAAGTCCGGCGGTTACCGCATGGGCAAGCTCCTCGGTGATGGGGGTGGACTCGTCCAGTATGGGCGGGCTGTATACAAGGCCTTTGCCTGGAATGAAAGCGGCAATATTGCTGGCTCCATTTATTTCCCGGTAGAGAGCCATTTTTTTGCTCACTACAATTTTATCCGCCGGAATCTCTTCCGTGTCATACGTTTTTACGGTCGGCCAAAAAAACTTGAGGAAGTCGGCAATTGGCGGCCTTGTCTCCTGAAAAACGAGTTTTAGCGCCCTTGTAAGGGTTAAAACATTATCACTAATACCTGGCATCTAATGCTCCTTTGCGCGTTATGCGCCATTTAATTAAGGATAATCCCCGCCCTGAAACAGGCAGCGACAAGGGCGGCGTTAACGGTAACGGTGTTGGCCGCAATCAGCCCTTCTTTTTCAAATTCGCCTTTTGCTACTGCGCCGTTTCCGGCGGCGGCAAGTACCGCGTCATTTACGCACACGGCGGCTACTGTCTCCAGCCCGCCAGTCCCCGATGGGTTATATGCGCCAAAAACGCCTGTGGCTGTGGTGCAGCCCAGAAGCTGCCCGCGCTTGTACGTGCCCGCCGCAAGCGGGGCGTTATTCAGTACAAC
>LSPZ01000112.1_pt1 | contig 13535 bp, 9 predicted proteins | sample 651281 | NCBI WGS metagenome assembly LSPZ01 (sample SAMN04438313, study PRJNA306036) | termite gut metagenome | isolation source: viral DNA filtered from gut of termites from termite colony 2 | host: Coptotermes formosanus | place: USA: New Orleans, Hayne Blvd. | collected 2013-06-18
TGATAATAAGATTCAAGAAGCGCAAAATGCAATTCTCTCTGATGTTACAATATCTAGAGAGGCTTGCATCGTAAAACGTGCAACGCCAGTTAATCTATCTATGGCGGGCACTGTTATTCTTAAAGATCCTGGGGCTCGTGTTCGGTCAGATCGTGCAATCAAGGAGCGTGTATTCTCTTACTCCGCAGGTCTTGGTCTCACAGCAGTTCCGTATCAATCAGCTTTGATCTCTATTATAAATTCCTCGCCTAACGTTCGTAATGTTCAAGTTCCATTAACTGAAGTTCGTGTTCATAATTCGCGCCAAGCTTTTTTCGAGGTTCCAAAGCTTTCTCGTTTGGAAGTTGCTGGATCTGATATTTTAGTTTATCAGTTTGATCTCCATTTGGTTGATTTATCTGCGCCGATTTATGTTTGGGCAGCTAGGATTTTATCCCGAGTATTGTCTTTTGCGTCAATGATTACTCATCCTGGATTCTTTTATGCCGAGCCTCTTGTTGGCTCAAATTCAGTCAGAGTTGCATTCAATGCATATGCTGATTCCTCGGGTTTTCAGTACACCCCTCAGCAGGTAGTCTGCTCATATAAGATGGCTGATACAGACATTGATATTGATACATTCCAAGTTCCAATATCTCAGCGATTTGTTTTAACGGATTTTCTTCTGTCTTATAGGGGTGCTGATGCGTGATCAGTCTGCGCTTGCTAAGCTGTTTTTATCCGGCGTATCTAGTAAAGGCCTTTCTACAGAGCTTGCAAGCAAGATTATATCTCTGTATCCTCAGTCCCTTGATTCCGTAACACTGAGCAATGCTCAACAAATTGCATTAGATCTTCAATTTCAAGAATCAGAGGTTCGTGCTCAGATTCTAATTTTAATTGATGTCATCATTGTGTATGATGAATCTCTTAGTAAATTCAAATATCACTTTTCTCGAAGCTACATTCTGGACACGTATAAGTATGCTCTTGCTCCAAAAGTTGCGGATGAGCATGCCGATCATGTTGAGCAATTCTCCTCTATTGAAAAAGTTCCTCGGTTGTTTCTTGAAAAGAAAATTAAAGAAATAGATACAATCGATTTTGCTCTGTCAGATTCTGATTCCCTAACAATTCCATATACAATGTTTGGCATGTCTTCTCAGAGTATTACTCAAGGTATATCGAATACTTTTTATCGTGATGCTATCTTATCGATTAAGGAGCTACTATTCAAGTCGTCATCGAAGCGTCAAGTTGAGCTCTCTGTAAGCAATAACTTTAAGATTAAGGTTTCATTTGAATCTAATCAATCTCCAGATGCAAATCTCCCCGGAACAGCGTGGAATCAGAATATTTTGTCTGTTGTTTTGGACTATGAAATAAATCCGCTCATAACCCATCACGATCGTTTAGATCTAATGTTTCTCCTGTCGAGTATGGCATCGCAATTTCCGGCGTACGTTTTAGTCAAGCTTATTATTCGTATAATTGTTCAAGACATCCTAGAAATAAAAGAAGACATTGATATCAAACAGGTCATCGGTCTCTACGATCCATTCATTTTTAATTATCACGAGATTCCAGATCTTAAAGGCAACATAATCGTTCCATTTTCTGGCGATAGGGTTGGTGACACAGTTGTCCCTGTTATTCCTTATCCGGAGGATCTTTATACATGGCGTTCGCGCTCTGCGGTTCCGACAGGAGTAGATTATCTTCCATTTGAGGAGAGTCCTACGTTTACACCTCTGCCGCCGGTAGTTGTTACTGAGAAGCACATAAAACGTCGTCTATTATTATCCTCTCATTATGAAATTGAGGGTCGTATAGCTTATGTAAATATTCATCGGAAGCTTTCTCTAATTGGAGAATTAGAGCGGGCCGGTAATGATCGCCTTCTCAGGGGCTCCTTGTTTCTACTTCCGTCTCTTGATATTTCAAATGAATCTCAGCGCACTGACCATGGTCTCTCACTTTCAAGCTCGGTTTCTAGTATTCCTCTTTATTCAGTGTCGATCACCACATCAAGTGACTTCCAATCGTATTCAATAACTCCTACTTCTTATCAAGAATCGGGAACCTCTCGTACTGTCTTTGCAGTTCCAAAACGGGGGTTTATTCTTGATTTTGATTTACTTGAATCATCTTATTCAGCAATTTCTTTCTTACGCATTGATGATAATTCATTTAGTTTTGAGCAGCCGTCGGCAAATATATCACTAATACTTTTTGCGACTTCTATTTAGGGGTAATATGAATTCAAAGATAAATTTAATTGAGAGAAATTCCCTTATTGAAGGAATTCTCACTCTTACTCCCGTACTTTTTGAGGCGGATCAAAAGCCAGTTTTTCTTAAAGATGAGGCAGTCACTCAGCATAATCTGGTTACGTATCGTGGTCGTGATGCGGCATGCCGTCGTCTCACAGGAATTGAAGTTCCTGATCAGAACTTTATCAATTTTATGGGGGTTGGTACAATCCAGCAAGCCCCGTCAATGGCGGATACTTCTCTTATTAATGCTGTTGCATTCAAGAAGATATCTACTCGTTCATTTGTTCCCGCAATTCCGGGTCGTGTAATCCTTGAGACGGTATTTGATGCCGCTCAGTTCACTCAATCATATCTTATATATGAAGCAGGCTTATTTTTCTCTCTTCAGTCCGCTCCTGATGTAATGGCGCTCTCGCAAGATTCTATGAATCCCCTAATTTTCTCACGTTTCTCTATTTCTGGCTCTGGTGTTGCTGTAGGTGCTGTCTCTGGCGGCCAGCTTTCTCGTGGTCTTGCACTTCAATGGGTTCTTAGTTTGTAATTTAAGGATACTTTTATCGGTATGGATCGTGAGATAACCCCATTTTTAGAATACGACATATATCCCATATTTACACAAAGTACTTGGTCAGCGGATCATGTTCGTTATCTTAATGATTCGATTCATGTCAAAGGGTTCACGCATCACCCCGATATCACAGCCGCGGGCTCCTTATCCGTAGTCCTTCCTATATGGAAGGCATTTATCGATAATGTTTTATTGTCCCCTCATATTGAGCGCACTCTTTCGATTCATCAAGATAATCGCGGTCATTCAGTCTTTGTCACAATTCAATATGAGTACACGCAAAATGCTTCGATTATTCCGATTATTGGGATTGAACAATGTGATAATCTTTCTCGTGAAAACTATGAGTTTATGCATCCGCTTACTATAGTGGCATGTCATATTGATGTTCCATTAAATGGGTCAATTCAGCAGAAGCACATCCATAATAACATTTATACAAAGTCTCAAGCCAACATTTCTAATCTTTCTACATCCCGTAGTGATACGGATCGCTCCGTTATGGCACACCTTCTTTCAATCTTTGGTAATGGTATTGTCCCGGAATTTCTTGGAGAATTGCAGCCATCCTTCGGAATTCAGAACGGCATCCTTTTTGCTGCGGGGGCCGTTTTTGCATATTCGCATTTCTTTGTAACGGTAGACCCATCTACTTTAATTGAAGTTCAGCCGCCTACTGATCCGTCCCAAGTTCGGTACAATGTCATCGGAATAGATTTTTCTCTGCAAATAGAGGGCCTCCTTAAATGTATTCCGGGAGCTTCTGCATCTCCTTCATTAGCTAGACCGCCAGCTGTTCCCGATAAATTCTTTGTTTTAGGCACCTACCTTTCTCGTTCATCGGGGCCTACAAATGAATTGGATTACACAAATTCAGCTCAGACTCTCACCGCTCCAGCTCAGTCATTTGGCTCCTATAGCAGTACTCTTGATGTTACTATAGGCTCATCATATACGATTTTATCATCAGATGTTTCTCCCATAATAGGTTTTATTGGAAAGGGCTCTCTTATTCTTGATGAGTTTGGCACTCTTGCTCTTGTTACATCGGTTCCATCGTCTGCATCTTATGTTGTCCGTACGCTTATGGTCTCAACTACTTCCTCTCTTCAGGACGCTATCCGTGCTTACATGTTTTATAATATAAAGGATGCCTTCCAATCAGGCACTCTTAAATTGACGAATTCTACGTCCGTGATTCGTCGCAAGCATGGGTTTGATATAGGATACCCTATCAATCCAGCATCTCTCAAGCCCGACCCATCGTTTTTATTTGGTATTCCGCTTAATAAATTTACTTTATATCTTCCAAAGCTTTCAATTAGAACATCATTTAATGACTCTCTTCCGTTTATAACATGGTCAATAAAGGCACAATTTGGTCAATTCTATTATGAACTATCGATTTTAATTGTCGATTCTCAGATTGGTCGTATCAAGCTTATCATAAATGATGTCGGGTTCCTTATTTTTGACTCTCAATATCGGGAGTCTTTTGATGTTTTTGGTGTTAGGTTTGACTCCTATTTTAGGACTCTTTCATTTGAGGCAGTTCCTATAGATTATCTGATTACTTCCGGTACTTTTATCTCATCTACCTATTCCAAGATTCTATCAAAGATCTTTATCGAGAATCCTGAGAATGTTCAGCCGTCTGTTATGCATTTCGATGGCGATGCGTTAGATCAATTCGGGTTTGCTTCTTTAGAGCTTCTATTCAATTCTTTAGCTCCTCCGCTTTTCTATGGTAAATCTGATGTTCTTAACGGTTTCTTAATGGCTCCGGCGGTTTCTGATTTACAGCCATATGAGCCGGATGGAAAATCAATTTATGGTAACTTTTCTATTTCTAAATCCTTTCTTGGCCTGCTTAAAGGCTTCTTTTCTATCGACTTCTATACTAGATTTTTCCAGAATACAACCCCCTGTCATAATCTTATTGAATTGAAGTTTTTCCAGAAAGCAACTCCTCAAGTTTATGAATCTCTTATTCTTAATCTTGATGCTGTCACTGAATGTGCTTATTCTCAACAAGATCCAAATAACCCCTCGGACCCCCCATACTCGATCCCAGATCCAAATAACCCCTCGGACCCCCCATACTCGATTCCATCTACTGGCGTCGGAACGCTTTATTGGTATTCTTCTGGAAGTGGTTACAAATCTCGCTCTATTTTAAGTGCGTTAAATATCTTATTTTCCCCGCAAGAGTGGCATCACGTTGGTATTAAATACGATCATGGATTTTTATCTGTAAATATCGATGATTTCATTGGCGTCGACTCACTCAAAGTATTCTTTGATGTCCATGATTACGACTCATGCTCGTTTATTATAAATGAATCTCGCGGCACTATAAATCTAGACGAGCTTGCTTTCGTATTAAATAATTCTGACTTATTCGATACTTACCAGTATCGCCAGCAACTTAAGATTCCATTTGGGTCACTTGACTATACGGAGTCATGTCTTGTTATAGATGCAGAAGAGGAGCAACATATATATTCTAATATATTCAAGTCTCCCGAAATGAAATCTATACTTGCTGGGAAAGTTTCCACCCCACTCTTTTTTGATAAAGAGTCCGATCTTCCTCCCTATATCGAGCGTGTCTTTGACCCTGCGCAAGATTCTTCTTACCAGTTTGCTGCAAATTCAAGTGTGGGCACTCAATTTAGAGCAATTTCATCTGGTCAGCTGGGGCTCATTTACTGGGATGAAGATGATATTCTAGAAGTTCTTTCAGACACTTCCTCACCTATTGAGTTTCAAGATTTAAAAAAAGTAGTTGGTAAGAACATTTACCGTCAAGGCATTCTTATCTTCGTTAAGGATTATGATCTCCACGCCCCGGGAAGAAAAGCGATCGTTTACTTTGATGGAAAAGAGTTCACTCAATTTGTAATTTAACAAGGAGTTTTCTTATATGGCAAGTATAGATTGTTCGTTAAACGCGTTTAAGATTCCGGGATTTTCCAATTATTCTCACCATTTTGGCACATTTGCTGCACCTGACGAGCCGATAACGTCTCGTGATGAGGCCGTTAATATGGAATTTCCGTTTCTCTACCAGCGTCCATTTATTATTCAGGAAGACTCCACGACGTCAGTCGTTGAGCACGATTCGCGATTTATTTTTATTGCAAGTGGGCTTACTCTTACACTCGCGCAAGCTTCGTTTGAGCTTTGTCTTGCTGTAATCAGAAATGTTTCTACAGGTCCATGCTCTGTTGCTGTTTCTGGCCAGTCAACTCTCCTTACAATACCTGCGAAATCTACTGCATATCTTTGTTATTCGGGCACTACATGGATTGTCTATGATGAGACATTCCAGCATTCTTCTCGCTTTGAGTACATCGACTCTGCTTTTTATCCAAAAGCAGCTTCAGTTGCTGCAATTCCAGCCCTCCTTGGTTATCCAGTCATCGATGGGTATCAAACTGTTGAATCGGACTATGTTCTTGTAAAAGATCAATCCAATCCAGCGGATAATGGGCTTTATCAAGTCCTCAATGCCGGTTGGTCAAAAGTTGCAGATATTGATGTTCTTGCAAAGTTGATCCCGGTATCAGATGGTACTATTAACAAGCAGCGTGTCTTCTCATCCACTCGCCCGCTGGGTTCTCCGGTCATTACCTATCTCGATACGAATGCTTCTTCATATAAAGTTCTTGCGTCTCTTGTTATTCGAGATTCAAATGGTCAAGTCAATGACCTTCTCTCTATTGAGCAATTTGAACGCGAGAAGCTTGAAATAATTGCTAGCGCGGAGAGTAGTCAGTATATGATTGCAAATACGGCTAGCTCAGTTAATCCTAGACGTATGATTACCATCAAAGCAGGCACCGTTTTTAGGGTTAAAGTAGGCGACTCAATTAAATCAAAAATCTTCAGTGTTGATACTGATTATGATATTGAAGCAATTTATGACCCGTCTAAATCTATTTCCCCCGGCCTATCTTCAGCATTATTCGCTTATTATGATCCAGTTGACGATCAAGTTAAGGTCGGAGCATCTCTTATAGATTCAGCAAATGGTCCAAATCTGTCTTCTTATGGGGATGTATCTATTAAAGGTATATTCCATCATTTTTGTGCAGATATGGGGAGTCAGGATAGTTCTCAGTATAGTTATTGGGGCTATGGCTCCTCGAGGTACAGCCTCCTCAGAAACTATAAAGCGGGGGATATATTACCGTTTTCATGTATCGATCGTACTTTTGCCCCTTACATTCGTAAAGACATTGACGTGGCTTATGCGTCTGGGGGTCCTTGTGGAAACCCTTCTTTTAATGATATTGTTAAGGGGTATGGGTGGGCTCGCCCAAGCGTCTACATCCCTCCATTAGGTATATGGGTAAATATCTACTTACAAACCGCAGTAAACATTGCCGAGGCTCGGTTTGGCCAGCCAATAATTGTTTCGCGTCAATATGTGGACTTTGTTTCTGATCAGTGGGCCGCATGTCAAGAGCTACTTTCAGATTCGGAATTTGAAGTTGCCATGTTGGGCTCCAATGAGGGCACAAATATCAAAGGAAGCTCTTTCCCTCCCTCTACTGGAGGCCATGAAGATACGAAAACACCTGCACAACGTCTTGTTTCTATATGGGGTGTCGAAGACGGTTGCGGTGTTGTTTGGCAGTGGCTTCGCACAACGGCAGGGGGTGGTGCAGCCGGATCTATGCATGGGCTTACAGCCCCTCCATCTACTTATGGGTGGATCTCAATGTCAGCTTCCAGTTCTGGGCCATACCATCAGGCTGGTCGTGATGGCACTGCCTCATCGAATGGTAAATTTTATGGTCTTGCTTCGGCCGTGGTAGCTGGCGGCGATTGGAGCAATGGCGCCGCTTGTGGCTCCCGTTCTCGGGTTGCGACTTACGCTCGGTCGCGCGCGAGTGCGTATCACGGGGCTCGGGGCCGTGCACGCCCTCTCGGAAAGTCGCTCCCGGACATCGATTAGCACCGAACACCGTCCGCGACATCGCTCACCGCCCTATATTTGGTTCAGTGGGGCGGTTTATAATGGAGATTCCATTCAAGTAATTGAATGTTTCTTTGGTTAATTGTTGTTGGAAAGCCATGATAGCTGGCGGCAATTGGAGCAATGGCGCCAATTGTGGCTCCCGTTCTCGGAATGCGAATAACGCTCGGTCGAACGCGAATACGAATAACGGGGCTCGGGGCCGTGCTGATTCTTGCTGGGTCGAACCACAAGACTGAATAATTGACCATGTCGCACAAGTCTCTTGTCGGCAGAATACATAACATGGTGGCTGCTGTGCTAGTAGATTCTATCGGACGTACGGCAGTTCTTTATTTAGCGTTTTCTTTATTTATTGTATGAAACGGCATGGAAATCTTTGGAATCAGCTTATATCGGATGAAAATATTTTGCTTGCATTTCAACGTGCAATAAAGGGAAAATCTACTCGGAAGGCTGTCATTAAATATTCTAAAAACATTCCTTTAGTTGTCTCTTCTATTCAAGAGCAGGTTCGGAATTTAAAGCCGGATCAGTATCCTTTCAAAGCGAAGGTAAATTATGAGAACAAGTCTTTGTACTTGTCATAGGAGATAGTATGAAGTATGTCGCAGAAGATAAAAATTCCCCCAACGGAATTCAAGTTTTTGAGTCTATGGAAGAATTTATGAAAGCTGGGTTTAAAGAGCCAGTCGCTACATTCTCAGATTTGGAATTTGCTACAAATGGTGGGTATGTTCGTAAGGATCTTGCTACAGGCTCTTACTTTGTCGGTAAAACCGAAGCGGAAAAATTCCTTGAGAAGGAGGCAGAAGTTCAAGGAAAGCTTCTTGCTTTGGATCAAGAAGCGCAATGTCCTCGCTATGTGCGGGATTTAATTATTCGCCTTGCTCATGATAATCCAAATATCAATATTGATGAGGATAAGGCTATTCAATCAGTAATAGCCTTCGAGGACAAGGCACAAGAAATTCGTTCAGAACTTGCTGAATTTAAGGCTGAGAAGCTTAATGAATTGCCTCAGGCGGTTAAAGCGGAAGTTGTATCCCTTCGTGCTAAGGCTTTGATATAGGAGAACTTGTGGCATCTTCACTAGCTCTTAAGGATTTAATAGATCTTGTAGAGTTTGCTCAATCATATTCAGGGTCTCTTGATAAGCTTAACCTCTTATTAAGGGAACGAATCAAATCGCTAATTCCATTAGCGCAATCTCTTCCGTGTTGTAAAGAGCTAATTGATGTTTCTGATTGCGATAATCCTGTTCGCGATTCAATGCCTGTAATTATTCGTATAATTCAGTCAATGCTCTGTCCATCTAAAGTGATTTCTCACTCGTCATTTCTTGCGTCTTTCCTTCCAAAATCTACTCTACAAAAGGTGCAGGCAATTGCTTCGGGGGTTGTACAGGCCAAAGCTCCAAAACCTCTTGAAGTAGAGGCCGTTTATCAGTGTGTAGATAACAAGTTGGTTATTTTTGTTATTATCGCCGAACGCCCCGTTGCATGTATCGTTTCAGACATTCAGGATGTTCAGAGTTGTGAACATCTTTTATTGCATACATCTACCTCTATCGAGCCTTGCTCATTTCGAGCAGCCGTTTTCCCGTTTATTGCCCACTCTCTTCGTATGTTAATTGGCTCTCAGTATTGTTTACTGATTCAATCAGATATTTTAGATCAGGTCTTATTGCTCGATAATTTTATTCGAGTCCCAATTGGGACTCTAGAGTTTTCTAGTATGATTTCATCTATTGTGGAGTCCTCAGATCATAAGACTCTCTCTTTCGAATTTGCAAATGTATTTGGTACTCGAGGCTCTATAAAATCATTAATTCAATTCGAGTATTCTAAGGGCCTTGTTAGGCTTTTATCTTCTCAGGCATACATATCGGCGTATATTTCGAATTTTATTATTTCAAAGGTCAAATTAGAGCTACTAAAAGGGTATTCTGGTATTGTCACTTCTCGTAAGCAAGAAGACTTGTATTTCTCGTCCTCGATTCCCCTCTCCTCAAATGAGGGATCTATTTTTCTTTCAATGTTTAATCATCCATTAAAGATTAAGAAGTCCACAATGAAGGCTCCTAAATCAATGGATCCATCTTTATGGCCTCTTGGTATGCCTCCCCCAAAGCTTTTATCTGTTGATGATCGGTATAATGATTATTGGCTTGAAGCGCTTACAACCCTTCGTCTTAGCTCTGCGAAGTTTAAAGATTTTATTTATGAGCAAGGAAATACAACCCTTACTTATCGCGATGCGTTATCTTACTTTTATAAGTTTATGCGCGATGTGTATGGCGTATCGGATATTGTTTCATTTATTCGTAATGAGCAAGCAACTTCTAAAGGTTCCTCTCAAGAATTAAAAGGTGTATCCCCAGAGGCTACTAATCAAATTAAGCTTGCTATAGAGAATGTTTATAAACTTCTCAAGGGCTCATTTGATTCTATTGAAAGTCTTGAGCGAAAGGACGAGTCTTTTAAAAAGGTTTCTGTATTTGCAAAATCTCTTTGGGTAGAATTTCGTGGATTTTCGATCACAAAGTTTATGGGCTTTCAACTTCCGTCCTTTATTAAAAAGCCAATGGCTGCATCGGTAAAGGAATATATTGCTCTAGTTCGTCAAGCATCCACTCAGCTTTCTTCTACTCGAGATCTTCTTAAAGAAGTTGCCCCGGATTCTACGGCCGCTTACAATGCCGTCGATTCGGCGTGTCGATTTCTTGATAATGCTTTAGTTTATCTTGAGCAACAATTTAAAACTCCAGTCGAGCAGATGCCAAAGGCACCTGCTATTAAAGCAGATAATTCGTTAATTAATCGGGAGGTTATCTATCGAGGAAAGGGCTATGTTGTGGAGTCCGTAGATTCAGATTCGATAAAGCTAAGAAACACTCAAGCTCGCTCAGCTGCAAAAGTTTCTAAGTCGAATTTTGAGAAGTACGCGCAGCTAGTTTCTAAGGTAAGTGAGGGCGTCAGTGCGTAAAATCGGGTTTACCTCAGGATATCCTATATCGTCGTACCCTAAACATGGGTCTTTGTCAGTAGGCATATTTCAACAGCTTGAGGATTTAGACGCGTTGGGTTCTTTAGATGATGACGATCATTTTTCATTATCTCAGCTACTGTATCTTTACTATTCTGGTCGAATTTCAGATGAAGAATTTCTTAATAACATTAAAGATTTTGTTGATGACAGCCATGCTGTGGATCATTTTATTCAATGCAGAGAGCCAATCCACCCGGATTGGCTAGATCCAATTATCGCAGACTTCGAGTAAATATATAATTTTTATATGTGTTCTGTAATTTCTGGTTGGGTTTGTGAGGATTTCTTTTAATGGGGGTCTTTGATTATCTTAATCAGCCTGGCCCTCCACTATCTTCTATTCAAGAGCAGGCGGCTCTTTTTGCTCTTGAGAGAAGAAAAGCTATCGTAGCTTTAGCTACAGGCGCAGGAAAGTCTAGAGTTGCATTAACGGTCATGCAACATTCCCAGCAATTGCTCAAATCAAAATATAACTCTATTTTATGTACTTTAATTTTATGTAAAAAGAATGCTCTTTTTAATTGGGTAAATGAGGTAAAGAAATGGTCTCCTCTGCCAGTAAATCCAGCATTTATAGACCCGTCTTTATCTCCGGGCCAGCGTCAAAATCTATATCGATGTCTGTACTCTAATGGTATACTCATTGCAACTCATTCGTCTGTTCGTGCAGATTTTCGCGATTTTGTTTTCCCTGTTCTTAAGCAAATTGACCTTGATTCTAATCGTAGGCTCATGTTTATATCGGACGAATCGCAAGTAACTAAGAATCCTGATACAATGACTCATCAGTTGTTTAAGTATTTAGGGCAGTTTGCATCCATTACTGTTGCTACTACGGCATCTGTGTCTGATAATGAGCCAGAGGAGGCTTACGGTCTTCTATCCGCTGTGGATCCTCAATATGCAAATAGCAAGCAAGCATTCTTAGATGCCTTTATTAACTATTATCGTGATATGCAAGGCCGTATTCGTGTAGTTCGCCATGATCCAATTCGCAATCCTGCGTATTATTCATGGCTCTTTAATAAAGTCTTCTATAATCAAAACTCGGATAGTATTCCGGGAGTTGAGCTTATTGAATATATCCTATCTCCTACTCAATCTCAGCAAGTTCTTTTAGATGCTATCAAGCAGGAGCCGGCTTCTATATTTTCACCGAATGCTGCTCTCGCTCGTAATGCTCACTCCATTGCTGTAATTAATGAGCCTCATAAATTCGGTCTTCAAGAGCCATCTCCTAAAATCGTTGAGCTTGTCTCTATTATTAAGCGTATTCTTCCAGAGCAGTTTCTCATATATTGTCCATATAAAGATCCTCTATTTGATATACAATCCTTGGTCACGTCTATGGGAATATCAACATTCTTTATTCATGGAGGTACATCGTCTAAATATCGGTTTCAAGCGAATCAAGCATTTAATGCCGGCTCTATTCAGTGTGGCCTTCTTACTGATGCAGGAGCGGATTCCCTTAATTTTCCTACGTGTCGACATATAATTTTTCATACACTGTCTTTTTCTAACATGTCATTCAAGCAGATGCTCGGGCGTTGTCGTCGTATGACTTCTAATTTTGATAAAGTTCTTGCGCACCTCATTCTTTGTGGAGAGCCAGACCGCCATCGGTACAGAATAATCGCTGAAAAGCGGGAAGCTGTCGATTTAGTCGATCAAGCATCTATTCAGTACTTTGGTCTCGTTTCATAGCCTTTTCGTAATTTAACCGCCCTATTTCAAAATATGAAGCAAATTAAATTTCCAACTAAAGTTGCATATACGGACATAATTACGTACCATACAGATTGCGGTGATTTCACTCTCCCAGATCAATGGAAAGAATTCCTCGGCCCCGATATTCTCTCAGATGTTACCAAGATCGGTAAGTTCTGTAAGGAGCTTCATCTTGATCGAGTTAAATTCATTAAACGTCTTCGTATGATCCCAGAGTTTGCTTCTTTATGGGAGGCGATTCCAAGGAATCGTTCTATTATAAAAGGTAAGTATATGGTTCAATATCGAGGCAGGTCTTTTCTACTTCCGGATGAAACGTGTGTCTTTATAGACCCTGAGGTTTGGGCACTTAAGCGTACTTTAAAGGATCAGCTTAAGGAGTGTGGACTACATCAAGATGAAATAATTAGATTTCTTATGAAAGATGAGAAGTTCAGCGAGTGGTATGATATCTGGGATCAGAGAAAGCTCGGGAGTAGCTTTAATGATCGTCAGCAGCTAGCTAATAAGCAGAAACAATCATGTTTGAAGAAGTATGGTGTTACGTCAACTTCGTTAGTTTCTGAGGTTCGTGCTAAGCAACTGGCGTCCAGAGAAAAGTATTACTGTAACAAGTATGGTGTTTCTTCATTACTAGCATTGCGACTTAGTGCGTGTGCAAAGTCAGGTATTTTTCCGTATGAAATTCCTCCCGCATTTCACGCTAGATTTACGGCTATATGTCTTACTTGTTATCGCCCGTTTAAATCAATGATTTATTCAACATCTAGTGGAGTGTTTGCTACGCAGTGTTCTTGTAGACGATTTCACTCTTTGTTAGAAGACTTTATTCTTGGTGTAGTTAGGGCTTTAGATCCTTTGGCTGATTCCGATAAGCTTCTAATTCATCCGAAAGAGATAGATGTGTATTCACCTCAGTTTTCCATTGGATTTGAGATAAATG
>LSPZ01000113.1_pt1 | contig 13511 bp, 13 predicted proteins | sample 651281 | NCBI WGS metagenome assembly LSPZ01 (sample SAMN04438313, study PRJNA306036) | termite gut metagenome | isolation source: viral DNA filtered from gut of termites from termite colony 2 | host: Coptotermes formosanus | place: USA: New Orleans, Hayne Blvd. | collected 2013-06-18
TAGGGTAGTATTTTCTTCTTTTTTGTTTATTAGTTCATCTAAAACATTTACATATGCAGGGAGAAATATTCTATGGACGGCGTTCTTCATAATCAAGATAAAGTTCACATGATTCATACGATTGATGATCGATTAAAATCAGGTGAACCAATAGAATTTGCAGGAAAAAAATATTCACTTTCAGAACTAAATCAATTACTCCCTCTATCAGAAGATCGAGTATCGTTTGTTATCGAATGGGATAATATGTGTCAATACATGGCAGTGGGATTAGTATCAGTTATTAACGATTTACTTCATCAAGATCGTATTTTACATCTTGAAGATTTTTTTAATAGAGATGATTCATACCCTTGTGGTATTGATTATATTAAATATGAATTTTATAAAGATATTTTAAAACCCGAAGTTGTTGATAAAGTATATGCTTCATATTATACTCAAATTATGGAACGCTCTCCTATTACCTTATTTTTTGATCGGTTAAATCTTTTAAAACCTATGGTAAAACAAATTTCTTTTGTTTTTAAAAATAATTTTCCTTCTTTATCCACCCTTATTGAAACGATTAATCATACGTATTTTAATGATGAACTTGAATGTTCTTTTTATATAGCTCATAATGAAAATGATCATAAAGCTATTATAAAGATATCAAATGCTGATGTATTTGTTGTCCCTGATATGGGACTTTATTATGAAACGCTCTTAAATTTAAAAAAGAAAGATAAAACAATTCTTTCTTATACTGAACATAATGGAGTCAATAAATATATTTTAGCTATGTATGTAAATGTATTTATGACACCAAATGCTAAACCCATTAATAATATCAGTTTAGATTTTATTGATGAATTAAAAAAAGATTATACTTCAAAAGAAGAAGAGCCCAAGGAGGACACCAATGAAAATTGATATCTTAGAATGTGATAAGTTTGCCACTAATAATAATCTCCAAGAGGTTACTTCTTCAGCTATGTTTTCAACAAAATCAAGTGCTCCCGCTGAAAATGGTCTTGTTTCTTTTGAAATCTTTGGACTCCCTAATTCCAGAGAACGAAAAGAAACCTTTGCTTATATAGATCTTCATAGTTATTTTTTACATCCCCAAGTGTATATAGAGTTAACCCGTCTTCATCGTGGTATTACTGAATTAATTAATGGAAATGATTATTATTATATAAAAAATGGTTCATTAGTTAAGTTAAAAAAAGGAGAAGAAGCCCCAAAAGAATTTCCTTCAGGAACTGGTTTAAATTTTCTTTATAAAAATTGGGATAAATTAGATTTTAAACCAAAGAAAGATGATGCTGCTACTACTCAAACTCGAAAGAAATTCCTTTCAGTATTATCCAAAGATGAAGTATGGCTTTCGAAAGTTCCAGTCATTCCTGCTTTCTATCGTGATGTTGATATGGAATCAAAGAGAAAAAATGATATTAATGTTTTTTATACCAAGTTAATTTCTAATGCTCAAGTATTAAAAGCTGGATCTGCGCTCTTTGATATGTATGGTATGAGTTCAAGTCATCGAAAGATTCAAGATATTTTAATAGAACTTTATGAATATTTTGTTACGGTTATTGGTGGCACTCGAGGATTCTTGCATCATTATGTTATGGGTAAAACTACCGATTATAGTGCTCGCTCTGTTATTACGATGCCTAAATTCAACGGTAACACTCCTAAAGAAGATGAGGTGAGTTTCACTCATGCTGCATTACCATTAGCAATGGCTATAAAATGTGGCGCCCCTTTTATTCATTATGGGGTAAAAAAGATATTAGAAGGTATCTTAAGTGGTGGAAATTTTATCTATTATCAAAATAAAACAGGAAAGGTTGAACGATTAGAATTAGCCCCCAATGTATATGATATTTTATCTCAAAGTAATATGGAACGATTAATTGATCTTTATGATGAAAGTAAAGAACATAGATTAGATCAATTTTTATTACCAACTGTTGGTGGTAAAAAGGTTCCATGTTTATATCTTTATAATGATAAACAAAATAAAGATGTTGATCGAATTATTTTTGGTACTGATCCCCAAATGGAAGATTTAATTTTAGAAGAAAAAATTGGAGCTATGACACTTACCGATTTATTCTATATGGCAGCTGAAAATACTCTAAAAGATAAAATTGTTTATATTACTCGTTATCCAATAGAAACTATGCAAAATATTTTTCCGATGCATTTTAATATTATTCCTTGTACTCATACAGAAGAGAGAATAATAAACGGTATTACATATAAAAGATTTCCAAAAAAGATCCCACAAGGTATGGATTTAAAACATTTCTTTATTGATAGTATTAGATTCTCTCCATTATATAACGCTAGCGCTGGCGCAGATTTTGATGGTGATATGATATCCATACAAATGACATTTACTGATGAAGCTAATATTGCTGCTGATAAATATTTATATTCAAAAACAAATTTATTAAATATTGCTGGTGGAACTATGAGAACATTTTCAGACGTATGTGCACAATCGATGTTCTTTTTAACATATCGAAAAAAAGCATCTTAAAAATTTAAATATCCCTTTTTAAAAAGGGATATTTTTATATATTATTGATAATATAATATTATAAGGAGTTTTATTGTGAATAATCAAAATGTTAAAATTTATACAGTTTATATACATATAAATAAAATTAATAATAAAAAATATGTAGGATTTACAAGTCAAAATCCGCCAGAAAAACGTTGGGGGAAAAATGGAAATGGTTATGAACGAGATCACCAACGATTAATGTATGATGCTATACAGAAATATGGTTGGGATAATTTTGATCATATTATATTACATACTGTTTCAACTGAACAAGAAGCTAAAGTAAAAGAAGCATATTATATTAATTTATATAATACTACAAATAAAGATTATGGATATAATACTTATTTTTATAATGATAATATGAAAATTACAATACCAAGTGATAAACGAATTGGAGAGAATAATCCATTTTATGGAAAACATCACAGTAAAGAAACAAAACAATTACTTAGTAAAATAAATAGTGATGGTAGAAATGCAGGTGAAAATAACGGTATGTTTGGTAGAAATCATACTGAAGAAGCTAAACAGCTAATGAGTCAAAAACATTGGGATTGTAGTGGAGAAAACAATCCTTTATATGGTGTTAGAAAATTTGGTGAAGAAAACCCGGCAGCTAAATTAACTAGTCAAAAAGCTTTTGAAATATTTATATCATCAAAATCCAAAAAAGAATTAATAGAAGAATATAAAGTAAGCGAAGTTGCTATAAATCGAGCTCGTTTACGTTATAAATGGTGGGAATTTGTATGGGTATTATTTCAACAATATGGTACTGAAATAAATCCTTTTATGAATAAAGAAGATATGTTAAAAGTTACTGATACAATTAATAATGAAATCTATGAATATTATTTTCCACTATAAAATATACTCAAGGATGTACCTTGAGTATATTTTTTGTAATAATAATGGTATATTTATAAACTTTATAATATGTATAAATTTGATATAACTGCATTAACATTTTCGAGAGTTTTAGAAATACTTATATTAGGTCTAACAGGATTATTTATACTAACCTATATGATACAAGGAATATATTATTTAATTAAAAAGATAGAAGAATTTTTTAATAAATTAAATAGATAAATAGTTATATTATTCGCCATTATTGAAATAAGTTCAAGGTATTATCCTTGAACTTATTTTTATTTTTAAATACCAAGAAAAACTTATTGATATATAAGGAGTCAATATAATGATAAATGAACTGTGTGAAACATGCGCAAATAGTGAGAATTGTCTTTGGCCAATTACTCGTCTTGATAAAGAATGTTTATTTATTAATTATCGAAAGAGAATAGAGAAAATAGTATTAATTATAAATGGAAAAGGTGGTGTTGGAAAAGATACCGTATCAGACGTTATTTTAAGTTTTTATAAAGGAATAAAAATTTCATCCGTTGCAGGAATAAAAGAATTAGCAAAACAAGTTGGATGGGATGGTACCAAAGATGATAAATCAAGAAAGTTTTTATCAGATTTAAAAATACTGTGTGAAGAATATAATGATTTTACGACTAACTATATGTATAATGAATATAAAAAATTTAAAGATAATAGAAATTTAGAAGTATTTATTGCTTTTATTAGAGAAGGGGATAAAATAACTAAATTTAAAAATTTGATTACTGACTGTAGATGTAAAACAGTGTTAGTTACAAGAAAAGAAATTGATGATAAAGTATTTGGAAATATTGCCGATGATGAAGTTACAAGTTATAATTATGATATTATTTTCAATAATGATATTCCTTTAGGAGAAGAATTAAATAAAACGATATTAGAAATATTTAATGAATTAGAAAGAAAAACTATTCGTGGAGCCGATGCACAAGTAAACGTATATGATGATTTGGCTATTATTCCATAATTATTTTTTTTTGAAAAATTATAAAAATGATAAATTAATATATGATATAAGGAGAAATAAATGTTAATTTACGAAAATTGTAGACTATGTCAACATCATTATGAACACGGTTGTATTGGTTGTGAAAATAATAAAAAGTTTAAAGAAATATCTCGTGAAAATATTATTATTATGCTTTTCTACGGTATTAATATTTTTTCTGAATATATCGAAGAATTATCATTTAAAGAACGAGAGCTACTTAAGAAAGAATATAAAATTACTGACGATGCACTAGAAGATGTTAATTGTATTCCAAAAGGATTACAATTTAGATGTGCAAAATGTAATAAAATAGTTGACATCAATTTAGAACAATATAACGAAGATGGTCAAGATGTGGGATGTAATCATACTAAATTATGTCCTGAATGTGCTGCTCTATCACGAGAGGCAGCACATAAAATTAAAACCGAACAAAAAATCTTAAAAAAACAACAATTGAAAAGAAATATCGAAGCAGATTTTATATATTTAAAAGAAATGTATGGTTTTCAAAATGCACTCATAATTTGCTTTTTAGAATATATTGAAACAAATATTGATTTACGAGAATTACAACAGTATGATACTATTGCTATACATAATAATTTATCAAATGATGATTATAATAGTTTAAGGAACAATATTATCATTCAAGTTAAACAAAAAGATAATACCTTTATTGATTTAAATAAAATAACTCATAGTGGATTATATGAAACATATAATAAATATAAAAATGCACTAGAAACCATTGTTAAAAAATATGGACCAATTTATAAAAAACAATATGAAAAAACAGTTGATGAAATTGCAAATTTTATTAGCGATGTTAATAAATTTGATAATTATAAAGCAAAATTAGAAAAAATAAGTGAACTTAATAAGATTGACATTATTATTCAATTAGTTAAAGATAGATTAGACTTATTGGATGAATTATTTCAATCATATATGTCATTATCAGATGATACACAAGAACAAAAAGTATTGAGTGCAATAGATGAAAGAATCAGAATCATTTATAAGATTATTTTAGATAATCTTTCTTATTTTTCTGATGGTCAATGTTATAATGAATTTAAGATTCTTGATGCTATGTGTGAATAATGCAATTTAATTAAGAGTGCTAAAAAGAGCACTCTTAATTTGTATATTATATTTTTATATAAAACTAAATAATTGGAGATAAATATGAATAAAAAACAAGCTGTTTTAAAACGTGAAAATCATATTAAAGAACAGCAAAAACGTAAAAAAGAAAAAGAAACTGAAATAATTGCAATTGAAAAGTTTAATAAGGAAGATTCTAAAGTCAGAACCTATAAACAAACAGGAACAATTATTAAACAAAAAAGACTTGTTACATTTACTGATTTTAGTAGACATTTATCATGGTTAACAAATATTGTTAAAATAAAAGGCAAAACAAATAACTGGAAAAGTACTAAACATAATCCTGAAGATGCAATGATAGAATTTTTTAAGAAATTTTATTTTAAGTATTTCATACCACCGGCATTATTGTACGATGCATTTTGTCTTCCTTCTAATATATCTAATGCAACATTACAAAGAGAAATTATTGTTGAATTAGCTCATTATGGAAAATGTGTTATTTTAAATGGTTTCTTAACAAAAAAAGAACAACACTATTTCTTTAATGATAAATTACGTCCTACTGTTCAAAAAGTTTATTGTAGACTTATGTTTATTAGAGCTATGTTAATGGCAGCCGGATGTAATCATATTAAGTTAACATTATTTTCCGAAGTGTTACATAGAAAATTTGACAATTATAACGATAAAGCTTGGTATAGTAAATTACGAGAAATTATTCATTTTACCGTAAAATATCAAGATAATTTCTTAACCCAAGATGAATATTCTGACTTAATTGATTACATATATGCTTCTGGTACTTTTGTTTATGAATCTCCGTATGGTGCTGGAAGAACCGAAATGCATAGCTACGCAAAAATCATTTCATTTTCTGGAAGGACTTTTAATAGTGTTTTAAAGCTCTCACAAAAATGGCATGATGACTTAACAAAAATACAAAAAGAAAAGAATAGATTAAATAACACTCATAATTGGGAAGGGTATACCCATATTACTAATTATGAAGAAACAATAATTGACGGTAAATATAAATATGATTATACCATAAAACAAATTTTAACTGACAAAGAATTATCAAAAGAATCACTTAAAATGCATAATTGCGTTTCAAGTTATCGCCAAAGGTGTATTGATAAAAAATGTGCTATCTTTTCAGTTAGAAGAAAAGTTTACAAAAATGAAAACTTTTGTTCAGAAGAATATTGTGTTGATGTTGAAGTTGGTAATAATAATCGAATTGTACAGATGCGTTCCCCCTGTAATGGTAATGTAAATGATTACCATGCTAAAACACTTATTAAAAAGTGGGCGTCGCAAAATCAATTGATATTTTCTACTAATTTTTAACTGTGACAGAAAAAGAGTAATTACAATATATTACTCTTTTTTTAATTATAAGGATAATAAAATAATAATATAATTACATATTATTATTTATACTATATGTAAGGGAGGAGTTTTATTATGAAAAAAATGTTTGGATTAGTTTTGATTCTTTCGTTTTCTTTAATCACCATTCCTGGACAAGATCTTGATGGTCATTGTATTTTGGAAGGTTTTCCAGGAATTTGCGAATATACCGAAGCATATGATGAGCTAGTGTATATTTTCAACAATTATGATGATGTGTGTGAACCAGTTTCAGAACTTTGCATTACTGATGTCCCGGAAACTAAAGTTTTAACTTTTGATGGTAAAGAGTTATCTGAAACGACTTTTCCAGAAAGAATCTTGGTTGTTATGTATGACGGAATAAATAAAATGACATTTTATCTTGAACGTCGATACCAACAAATAATTGAGAATGCAGTTTAAAAAACAAAAAAGACGATACTGCTATCGTCTTTTTTTTATTTGTATTTAAATAATAACTATATTTTATAATAGTTAAATAAAGAGGAAAGTATAATGCATAAATATAATGATCTATCAAAACCGGTCGAAAAACATATGGATATATATCTTATAAAAGTAAAAGACTATCATAATGTAATTCTTGCAACAAAAGAAATAGATTATGTAGATTTTAAAACGAATAAACCATCTTATTGTTATTTAGTTGAAAGAGCTGATGGAGAAGTGTATAAATATAATGAGTCAAGAGTTACTTTTGTATTGAAATTACAAGAAATAAACGTACAGTGTGATAATAAAACCAACCAAATCTCAATAATACAAAAGGAGAACAAAAATGACTGAAGTTTTAAGTCAACATGAAATTGATACACTATTAATGGCTATTAATGCTGGCGATACTAGTAAAAGCGAAGAATTTAAACCGGCTGCTGATTGTCGAAAAATAAAGATTTATGATTTTAAAAGACCCGATAAATTTACTAAAAGCCAAATACGAGCTATTAGTATTGTGCATGAAGACTTTTGTAGAAATGTTACCAATAAAATGTCAAATTTATTTACCGGATTAACACATATTCATTGTGCATCGGTGGATCAATTAACCTATGAAGAATATGTAAGAAGTATTCCTACCCCTACTACTATAAGTATTGTTGAAACCAATTCTTCTATGAAAACTATTGAAATGGAAATAGATCCAGCAATAACTTTTGCAATGATGAAAAATCTTTTAGGATCTGAAAACGATAGTAATTTTAGAGAGCAACATGAGCTTACTATCATTGAACAAAAAATAATGGAATATATTGTACAATCTTTATTTTTACCAACATTAAACGATTGCTGGAAAAATTATGATGAACTTAATACAGAACTTGTAAAAATAAAAACATACCCCAACCATGATCCTATAGCTCGATGGAGTGATATGGTTATTTTAGTTACGATTGAAACTAAAATAAATGAAATTGAAGGAATGATTAATATCTGTTATCCCGCACGATTTGATAAGAACTTAATGTTTAAATTAAATAATTGGAGTTTGTCTCAAGGTGAAAAACTTCCAAATTTAATTAATTCTGACCCAACTAAAGAAGAGAAAGAAGAATTTCTTAAATGGAGTGCTGATGCTATGGAAATAGAATGTCAAGTTGTTCTTGGAAATAAAAAAATAACCATTGAAGAATTAAAACATATGGACGAAGGAACAATTTTAGAATTAGATAAGCTTGCTGGAGAACCAGTTGATATTTATATTCAGAATAAAAAAATAGCCCAAGGTGAAGTTATTGTTATTGATGAAACATATGGTGTTAGAGTAACCGATATTATGAGGCCAAACCTTGACTAAATTAGAACAACTCTTAAATCCAACACCATTTTCACTAATCTTTAAAAAGTTGCAACCTGAACAATTTGTATCTTTTTTTAGATTTGAAATGCGAAGATTAAAAGTATTTTTACTTTCGTTTTGTCACGATAAAGAATATATTTTAAAAGTATTAGAATTATCCAATGATCAAGAATTAACCGATTTATGGGTTATTTATCAAGAACAAATGGATAACGAAATATTAAATTCAGATTTTATTAAATATTTAGATACCAGTATTAATATGATATTAAAAAATTCAATAAAATTTGAAAAGAATAATAGAGTAAAAATGGATCTTAATGTAAGTATTAGTGATGAAGCTCAAGAATATATTAATGAATTACAAATAAAGAAAAAAGAACAAAGTCAAAAAAATAATAGTAATAAAGAAAAAGTTCAACGTATGCATCGTCATTATACCGAATTTATGAAAGATATGTTTAAGAGTGATAGCAATATTCCTCCTCATCCTGATTATAATAAAATACCAACTGATGCTGAGGTTATAGCACAAGTTACTACTAAAAATGAAGGTGCTGTTATAGATGCGATTTTAGATGATATAGCTCCACCATCATCTGAGGAAAATGATTAAACAGTAATGTCAGATGGTACTTTTTCTCAAAGTAAAATTGATGAACTTCTATCTAAAATACACAATGATTCAGATCCCCATGAAGTAGGGAAGAAAGAAATTTTAGAAGAATTTAATAAAGAACCTACTATTGAAAACTTATTTCATATAATTCGCTCTGGTTATAATGGTCGATATATTTTTCATCATTATTTTGATTTTCAAGAATGTCTTGATAAAGTAACTGAATTTATAAAATTAAAATTTAATTATAAATATTTTCAAAATAAAGGATGTGAATGTTTTCCGTGTCATCGTAATATCGGAAATGATGATAAAGATTTTTCTTGTATTTTTTGTTATTGTCCATTATATCGATTTATAAATTGTGGTGGAAAATATGTATGGATTGGATCAAAAGATAATAAAAGAATCAAAGATTGTTCATCATGTACTTTTCCTCATAATAAAAACAATTATGAATTAATATTAAATAAGATTAAACAATTTGAAGGCCAATACATTGAATGATTGTTTAAAAAGAAAGCACTATATAGTGCTTTCTTTTTTGTATTAATATGATATTTCTATTAAATATTATTTAATATGAAACCAAAATTTAAGTTTAAGAAGCCAAAAATTAAAATCAGATATTCTGGTTTACAAAAAAGTCTTATAAAATATAAAAACGATAAAAAATTCAGCAAATGGTTTTTTGATGCAATGAAAGATGATGACTTTATAAATACTACGTATCACGAAAGAATTAAAATGTTATCTAATAATTCCGATGATAATTCTGTTGGTATTGTAACTCCTATTGGAAATATGGATAAAGAATTTATGGAAATGTCTAATTTACAAAATCATATCTTTTTGGAAACTGAAGAATTATATGAATTTTTAAGCGAAACAAAAATTAACCTCAATAATAATTATAAAGAAATATTCAATGAATTAATAACATCTGAATTAACTAATGAAGAGAAAAAATTATTACCATCACAAAGAATCTTAAGCATGAGTTATGGTAAATTTGTAAAATATGTAAAAGAAGCAAATATAATTGATGATCCTGTTATAAAAGATGTTGAAAATAAACTTAATAATCGGATTAAAATGTATTCAGGATGGATCCATGTTCCAAACAAAAAATATTCTATTGGGTTTTGTATTAAACTTATTATTGATAAAGATGGTAATATCGTTGAAACTCATCAATTAGATGGGGTTAAAAATACAAAACGAAAATTAGAAATACCTAAAGAAGATCCCATTGCAGGTGCTTATCTTCTTGAAGGATTAAGTAGTTATGTTTATGTTGATATACCATTTACTGAAGAAGATTCATATATGTGTGGAACAATTATTGATTCCGCTATTATTCAAGAATCTATAAAAAACTACAAATCAAATGTTAAATCAAATAATGCAAGTGTTTGTAATATGGAAGTTTATAAAGCATATAAATTAATTTTTAATCTTATGTTTTATATTCATGCTTTTCCTGATAAATTTGTTTCGGGAACTCCAAATCCAAAAGAAAATGAATTGGAACTTTGTGCAATACTTTCAGGTAAAAGTAAAATGGTTGGAATATCAGAATTTGTGTATGATCCTAAAACGATTCATTATGAAACAGGAACAGGTTCTGGAAAATGTCCACACTTTAGATCTGGTCACTTTCGAGTATTGCGTGATGAACGATTCACCAACAAAAGATTTAAAACAATTTTCGTAAAATCAAGTTTTATTCATGGAGAAACGAGTACCGTGTTAGACTCGGATGAAAAAGAAAATATGTTCTAATTCTTAAACTCCATCATCATGATGGAGTTTATTTTTTTTTTTGAATAAAATTTTACAAAAACATTGAGATATATAAATTTTGACAAACTAAATTGAGGAGTTAATATAGAATGGCTAAAAAATATGAGCCTCAGGCACGAGATCCATCAAAAGTAAGATCAGAATTAGAAAATGTTATTATTTCTGATGCTTACAATTTACCAAGTGATTTTTTTAATAAATATAAAGAAAAGTTTGAAAATCTACGAGAATCTGTAAGTTCTATTATTAGATCTTATGGATATATTGATAAAAATAATGCAGATATAAATAATCCATTATCAGATTTTAATTTATTACTTTATAATACAATTGATCGTAGTAGCTATCAAAAAGAACTTATGCTCCAAAATGCAAGTCATCTTTCAAGTGGGGCTCGTTCTATTACTCAAGAAAATACTTCTAATGGTGTTGAATCTGAAATTATTCAAAGTTTTCAACGTTTAACAGAAGATACCTTTTCTCTCATGAGTGAATATCGTATTGCGGTTTCTTTAATTCCAGAATTAAAACGAGTTATGAAACTGATTGTACGTGATATTCTTAATGCAAATGAAATAACTAAGAGATCTATTAAAGATGTCTATAAAGTAGATCGTTCATCAACTAATTTAAATGATGATGACGTTGCTGAGATAAATACAAAGATTGATGAAGATATTACTGATAAATATCGCATCGAAAAAAATCTTCCAACTTGGCTTTATGAAATGTTGGTATCAGGCGCTAAACCTATTTTAGTATTACCCTATAAAGATATATTAAAACAATCTCTTACTTTAGCTCGATTGCAAAATCAAGCATATAGCTCTGAAGATTTAAAAGTATCTGATGAAACAAGTATTGAAGATTATGAGAAGAAAATTAATGATATCATTACTGTTTCAAAAATGGAACAGATTATTCGAGGTGGAGTATATGATACTAAGCGAATAAAAAAGTATAGTCAATCATATGAAGATGATAAACCAATACTTGAACAGCACGATTTTAATGATATTATAGATGATTCAGTAATAGAAGAATTGTATGAAGAAGGTCTTGAACAGATTATGGATGCCTATGCTATCGAATTACATAAAGCCGATAAAGAAAATTCATCCAGAATGGCATATGGATTAGAATCGAATGAAGAAGTATATGACACCGTAAATAAAATCAAAGAAACTATTGATAAACTTGAAGGAAAAACTACTGATGAGAAAGAAAAGGGTAAGAAAATAGAATCTGAAAAAGAGAAAGTAAAGCAGAAAATTAAAGAACAAATGGAAATGTTTATCGGAAATATTGATAAAAATATTGATTTAGTTGAAGATGGTTATGCAAACCTTTCACTCGGAAAAACAAAAATGTTTAGTAATATTAAACAAAGTAAAATATCGAAAAATATGGTAGATGGGATGTTTGTACATAATACAGAACAACTTGATGAAATTGCCGGTAAATTTGGAAAAGATGTATTACTCGTAGAACTTGATCCTGAACATGTAATTCCGGTGACTATTGGGAGTGAACATGTTTCTTATTATGTCTATGAAGCTGATATTTATAATGGACCAATGCCCAGTAACAGTAGAAGAACTGCATCATTTGCACAAGTAGTTGCAGCAACCGGTTATGGAAATGATAAAGCTGTTATTACCGCTGGAAATGGTATTAATATTATGCCAAATGATCCTGCGTTAAGTAGTGTATTTAATCCCGCTGATTTTGGAAATTTAAATATGCCCATTGGTGGTTCTGATCTTATGGAAGGAAATCGCCGTATTGAAATTATGAAACAAATCATCTTTAAAACAATTGCTCACCGAATGGATGATGTATCATTGGTTGATAATAAATGTTTTCAAGATGCTATTATGAGTTTAATTCGTCAAGGATACATTATAAATCGTAAAGTACAATTTACCCATGTTCCAGCTTCTAATATGGTTTATTTTGCTCATGATATCGATGATAAAGGGTTACCTCATTCAGTATTAGACGGAACTTTACTTCAGATTTATATGTATTTAGCTGGTATAGTTTCTGCAACACTTGATATCGTTCGTAATGCTTCTGATAAAGAAAAACTTGAAGTTAATATGGGAATTAGTAACCAAATTGGAATGACTTTAACCGAGATTCAAAAGAATTTAGCAACTAGAAATATTCATGTGAGAAGTTTCTTTGATAATATTGGAAGTGTATTACGAAATACAGCAACGTATTTACGTCTTACAATTCCCGTAGTTGATGGAGAGCGATTATATGATGTTTCTAACGTTGA
>LSPZ01000114.1_pt1 | contig 13483 bp, 11 predicted proteins | sample 651281 | NCBI WGS metagenome assembly LSPZ01 (sample SAMN04438313, study PRJNA306036) | termite gut metagenome | isolation source: viral DNA filtered from gut of termites from termite colony 2 | host: Coptotermes formosanus | place: USA: New Orleans, Hayne Blvd. | collected 2013-06-18
CTACAGGTCCTGGGGGCGTTGGTAGTGGCAGCTATAGCTCTGTGGGCAACGATGTTACCTGGACAGTCCCCAGTGTAGCGTATGGTAGCCCAGTCACGTTGACTGTCACTGTCCATGTCAAAGATACCGTGATTTCCGGTACCACAATACACAATTACGTCACATCTAGTGACTCTACCTGTTCTAACAATGGGTCAGATTGTACGGACAGCGATGATGATACAGTTAAGAAACACGCGCCGACGCTAGTAGTGAGTAAGAACGATGGCGCCACTACATATGTCGAGGCGGATGGACTTATAACGTATACTATCACTGCGACAAATACCAGGTACGATTCTAATATTGCGGCTGATGTGGATGTAGAGGATGTGTTGCCCGCTAATGTGACTTTTGTGACTGCCAGTAATATTAGTGATCCTAGCTTCAATTACGATCAGAATACCCACAAAGTCACTTGGACTATACCGGGAGTAGCCTATGCTGCACCTGTCAGTAGCACCATTACCGTTCAAGTTAATACCAATGTAACAGAGAACGACACCATCACTAATGCTGTAAGCCTGACTCACGCTGCTTGTTCTAGTAGTGGTTCAGATTGTAACGACGAAGACACCGATATCGTTATTCCGCACGATCCAACTGTGGTTGTCACTAAGACCGATTTCCGTACTGTTGTCGAAGCTGACGACGAAGTTACTTACGCTGTTACGGTGACCAATACTCGCGCAGGTTCAACACCAGCTACCAATGTCACAGTAACTGATACCTTACCAATCAATGTAGCCTATGTGTCATCATTGGGTGCGGATGGTAACGCTGGCGGTAGCGAAAGTAGCGGCACAGTTACTTGGACAGGATTAACGGTAGCCTACGGTAGCCCAGTAACCCTATACGTAACTGTCAAAGTTAACTCAAATGTTGCAGAAAATGATAAAGTCACCAACACTGCCAACGCGGTTCACACCTTAGGCTGTAGCACTGCCGGAGCCGATTGTGAAGACACCGACGAAGACACTGTCGTTTTGCACGAGCCTGCCCTGCTAATTAGCAAGGACGATAGTATTACTCAGATTGAAGCTGGAGAGGATATTACCTATGCCGTTACCGTAACTAACACGGTTTCTGGGTCAGGTCCTGCTACGAACGTCGTCGTGACAGACACGTTGCCGAGTGGTGTTACTTTTGTCTCGGCAACCGATGGCGGTGCAGAAAACGGTGGCGTGGTGACTTGGAACATCCCAAGCATAACATACGGCACTCCAATAACAGTCCATGTGACCGTAACTGTTGACGAAGACATTCTGTCTGGTACGAAACTGACCAATACTGCCAGCTTAGATCAATTAGTATGCGACGACGTAGATTTGTGTGAAGACACCGACGAAGACACTGTTATCCCACATGACCCTGTTTTGGCTATATCCAAGACCGACCTCGTGGAAACAGCCTATCTGGGCGATGAAGTGCGGTACCAATTGGTTATCGCTAATACCAAGCCTGATTCCAATCCAGCTACAAACGTTGTAGTAGCAGATAGCTTACCAGATGATCTGATCTTTATCTCAGCCTCTGCTGGTGGAAGCTACGATTCTTCTGCTCATGAGGTATCCTGGACCATTAATAGTCTGGACTATAACGACCCAACCACCCTGACTATTACTGCCCAAGTCAAAAACGATGCTACCATTGGCGGGACATTTAATAACATAGCTACCATAGATCATGCAACTTGCGTCGCTACGCCTACATATTGCGTAGATAATGATGAAGACACTATCATTCCGAGGGATGCTAAGTTGGTAGTCGCCAAGACTGACGAGAGAACTGAAGTTGGCAAGCATGATTTGGTCACCTACCGAATTATCGCGACCAATACAGTGTTTGGATCGTTACCAGTGAACGATGTAACAGTATCGGATGTTCTTCCCAGCAACCTGACATTTGTATCCGCTGACAACGGTGGATCCTATGATCCAGCCACTAATACGGTGAATTGGACAACAGACGTCAGTTATGGCACCCCATTAGCTCTGGAGATAGTGGCTCAAGTGCGAGACTCTGTAGTGGATGGCGAGAATATCATCAACGCAGTTACTCTGACTCACGCACGCTGTGCTGACGAGAACTCCGTCTGTACTGCTACAGATAAAGATAAAGCAGTTGTGCCAGATTTCCCATCCGCTCCGAATACCGGAACTAGCATTGTACAAGTCATTGCCCGTACTGGCGGAAGTATATTGATACTACTGATACCTATTGGCCTAATCGTGATAAGACGAGCCAGAAAGCAAACCATTAAAGTAACTAACAAGGAGGAAGAATAATGGACGAAACAACAGATTCCAAAGATAACACCGAAAGACGATATACTACACGCAATCAATCGCGTAAAACTACTAGCAAGTTGGCAAAAGTCAAAACTCAACTCCAAGCCAATCTAAAAGGTAGAGGCAAATTAGTCGTTGGTTGCATAGTTGCCTTGATAGCGATAATTATCGGCTATGCCATTACATATAATGTCACAATGCCAGTGAAAATCACTACTATCGAGACCGTGTTGTCCCTGAGCTCACGCGCCAAAGATGCACCAGTTCAGCAAGAATTTGCCAGTGGCGAACCCATCATGCTTCATTTTAAATTCGAGGATGCCAAGGCTAACACAGCTATCAACTTTGAGATCAAAGACAAAGATGGTAAGGTTGTTAAAAGTGGCAGTACCAATCCACTACATATCAACGACGAGAGCGCAAATGGCGAACGATATGTCTCAATTGTAAATACTGCTAATACTGCCCTTCCTGTCAGCAAATATACTGCCACGCTGACTTCGGGCAATCGCACCCTAAAGACCATTAAGTTTGAAATTAAGTAATGTTTATGCGATCAGTCATCAATTAGTCATTAGACTTTGAACACAACTGCTGAACGATCATCTAATTTACGACCGTTACTAATAAGTGCATCGGCCTCTTTACCTGGCTGGCTAGAGCGCAACCAACGTGTCAATTCCTGCTCTGAAACCAAATCCGCACCCTTGTCACCAGTTACGCCATCTGTACATAATACCACCAAATCACCACTGACCAAGTCAACATGACCGAGCTGTGTGACGTGTGACGTGCCGTTAACTCCTAGCGCATTGTCGATGTATTTGCCCTCACCTTCATCTCGCGTGACTTGAACCGCATCGCGACCTTCATGCAACACATAGAGCCTCGAATCGCCGACCTGACCATAATGAAGCCTTTTGCTACCATCTGAGCGTTGTACCAATCTGGCTAGTGTAGCCGTAGTTTGCCCGGACCTCGCTGTATCTTGGTCAATGAGCGCGCTGGCCTCCATTAAACACTGCTTTATTTCTTCTTGGACCCGATCTTCATTATCTGAAAAAGCGAAGTGTTCGGTTTGCCATTTGGCAATATTCGAGGCCCTTTCGCCATTATCTGTGCCACCGACACCGTCAAATACACCGAAAACACCACGCTCTGTATCGCAGACCACGGAATCATCATTATGACCTCTGAGATATTCAAGCTGTTGCAGTATCGATGGGTTCCGTTCACCAGTTGCCACTTTTTGCTCTGCAATCTCGTATTTACTCATCTGAGCTGAAGACGCATAGGTGGTTAACCGCTCCTTGGACTGCTGATACTCTTGCGAAATATGTGGCGTGGTTCTATTGAATTCTTCAGCAGCCTCGGCTTTCAACAAGCGATACTGCTGATAATATTCGTAGCGCTTGCCATAAACTATACGCATAAAATTGTTGAGTGACTGTTCATACTGCTGCTGCTTTTCAGTATCCCGACCGGTTGACGAACCGAGACCTCTGATGAATTCCTGCGCTTGGCTTTCAAAATATAATGGGTCTGGAAACTTGCTTACAAATTCATCCATATCACCAGGCTGTAACTGGTCGCGACGCATAAAATCGCCGTTACCCGTAAAATTAGCAAGGATGGCGCGCATCTGTTTATCAGTTGATATTTGCTGTATTATGTTCGATGTGTCGACCGAACCGTCGGGTCTGTCATAAGGAGCAGCCAGGCTGACAAACATAGCGCTGGCTTCAGCATCGGTAATTGTACCGTTGTTGATGCCGTCAAACAGTGCGTCGTGTGCGCCCTGTGACAATGGTTTATCACCCTCCAACAACCTAGGGTTATTTTCGACAAGTGCCATCGCAAGTTTATTCTGCTGGCGACGGTTTTCGGCTGCGTATGGGAGCGCTACTTCTGATTGGTCATGGCGGCTGGGTGCATGGTCTCTTGGGGGGGGGGGCTATGCCTTCTAAGGCTATCCCAAGAACCTAGACCCTTGGCTGGCTGATCTTTTCTATCGACGGCTAAATTTTCTTTCATTTTTCACTTTCTATGCTTTTCGCATCACTCTTAACCATTGTAGCATACTATTATAAAAAAGTCAATACTTGGCGGAAGAGAGAGGATTCGAACCTCCGATACGGTTACCCGCATACACACTTTCCAGGCGTGCTCCTTCAACCACTCGGACACTCTTCCCTACCTAAATATAATATCATATTTCTCTCTTTGACATTATGGGAAGGTGTGCTAAAATTAAAATATAAACTTAATTTAAGGAGAATTTATGAACGAAAAACAACAACAACCACAACCACAGCCGGTAGGGCAAGCGATTCCGGCTCAGCCAGTGGCACCATCGCCACAAGCAGTGCAAAACTGGGATAACGCCCAATATCAACAACCACAACAAGTTCAGTATGTCGTGATGCAACAATCTTTACAGGGTGTCGGCGGTTGGTTGCTCTTCTTCTTGATCTGTATGGGTCTTGGCGCGATGACCAACATCATCAGTTTCTTTACTTCAATTGACCTTCTTTCGGCGGGTTTGGGCGGGGCTGTACCTATCGTGAACATAATTTTTGGAATTCCGTTGGTAGCTTTGTACATTGCAACAATCGTATTTATCGCTCTGCAGAAAAAACTAGGCAAAACTCTAGCGATTGTTTCATATGCTGCGGCTGCATTGGCATCCCTTGTCGGCAATATTATTAGCTTGAATACTATGAGCAGTGTTGGCCTTGGCGGTTCTGCGATTGGGTTTATTCTTGCTCAACTCATTGGATCTGGCTTGATTATCCTTTACTTTGTCGCCAGCAAACGCGTCAAAGCAACTTTGGTCAAATAATACTTTTGATGAAACAAGAACCACCGTGCAAAAGCGGTGGTTTTTCTTGATTTAGCCTCTTGCCAAAACCGCAAAAATAGAGTAAAGTAGAAACAAATGGCCACCACCAGCGAGAACACCAGTTTTGTTTTGCCCGCTCGACCAATCGTCGGACGGGCTTTTTTTGCTACACCCAACAGTGGTGACAAGCCAGTTATTGAATTACGAGAGACTCGAAAAGTTTTTGGTTACGACGACACGGCGACCATGGCCTTGGATAGTATCGATCTTACTATTGAGCGGGGCGAATTTGTAGCTATTATGGGGCCGAGTGGTTGTGGCAAGACTACTCTTTTGAACATAATTGGGTTACTTGACCGTCCGACGGATGGCGATTATCTGCTGAATGGACGAAATGTTGCCAGACTCAACGAAACGCGCAAGGCACGCATTCGAAATCGCGAGGTTGGCTTTGTGTTCCAGAACTTTAGCCTGATTCAGAAATTGAACGTGTTGGACAACGTGGCGTTGCCATTAACTTATCAGAGGGGTCTAAATTTTCGACATCAGCAAAAAGCCAGTGCCCTTTTAAAGAATTTTGGTCTGCAAAACCGTGAATATTACATGCCGTATCAACTATCTGGCGGCCAAAGCCAGCGTGTCGCCATTGCGCGAGCCCTCGTCAATAATCCTTCAATTATTCTGGCCGACGAGCCAACTGGCAACCTAGACAGCAAAAACTCGGAAATTATCATGGACGAGTTAACTCGCATTCACCGCGAAGGCAATACTATTTTGATGGTGACACACAATCCAGAGCTGTTATCGTATGCCAGCCGCGTTATTCATATGAAGGACGGCCAAATCGTTCGCGACATCGAGTTAACAGAGAACAAGGCATACATGACTACTAACAAGTTTGTCTCTAGGCGCAAAGCCATGCGAAAACACCGCAGTGGTATCAAGCGCGTCGTCAGGAGGAAGAAATAATGGTCTTGCCAGTTAGTTTTAGCCTCGCTTTAGGCAGCTTACGTGCTCATCGTACACGAACGTTCTTGACGACGCTAGGCGTTGTAATAGGTGTGTTTATTATTGCCCTGATTCTGATCCTAAGTGGCGGTTTGCATGCTAGCATTACCCATCAGACTGCAAAAATGAATGACGATATACTGCTGATCCGCTCAGCCGGCGATAGTACCACTGGCATGGAAGCCTTCTCGCCTCTACGTGTAGCTAATGCTACTACCCTGACTGAACGCGATGCCGCTGCAGTCGGCAAGATTTCTGGTGTCAAAAACGTTACTCCTATGATGTTTCTTGGTGGCAATGTTAAGAGTGGCGAACAGTTTTATGACAATATTACTACTGTGGCGACCAACCATACCCTCTCAGATGTCTTGGGACTGGAAATGAAGTCAGGCGCTTGGTTCTCAAATGATGAAACTGATCGAAAGTATGCAATTCTAGGTGAAAAGCTAGCCTCTGGCCTTATCGGCACTGATCAAGCTATGGGGCAGACTATCACCATAAAAGGTCAGGATTTCACTGTAATTGGCATCATTAAAACTGCCAACCAACCGATTTCATTAGCTGGCGTTGATGTCGATAAAGCAGCTTTTATTTCTCTGCAGAACGGTGCTAAGTTTACCGGCAATACTGCCGAAATTGGCCAAATTATTGTACGCATTAATGACAAGAAGCAATTGGAAAAAGTCAAGGAGGAAACTATTTCAAAACTAGAGCAAAGTCACCTTGATGATGGAGAATTTGCAGTGCGGGCTGCTAACGAGGTCGCTAGCGCCACGGCTGGTTGGCTAACCACAATTACTTTTGCGGCTCTAATTTTCGCCAGTATTTCGCTGCTAGTTGGCGGTATCGGAATTATGAATATAATGTTGGTTAGTGTCACTGAACGCGTGCGCGAGATTGGCATCCGAAAGGCCGTCGGTGCTACCAAACGCCAAGTTCTCGATCAATTCCTGCTAGAGGCCCTCCTGATGACGTTAGGTGGCGGTATAATCGGTCTGGTATTGGCGTATGGGGCAAGCTACTTGATTGCTCTGCAATTCTCATTACCACTGGTATTCAGTTGGTGGATTTTTGTTACTGCACTTGGTGTGCCATTGCTGGTTGGCCTAGCCTTCGGTCTATGGCCCGCCGCTCGCGCTGCCCGCCAAGATCCAATTGTAGCGTTGAAACAATATCATTAGTGATACAATTGATGCATGAATAAGTTTAACCGGCTTGTTGTCGTTCACTCGCCAAAATCCAGTCGAGCAGCGGAATATGATAAGGAAATTGCTCCGGGCTTACGCCGAATAGCCGATTCCCACGGTGCTGAACTAATTGAAATTTCCCTTAATTACACGCCATATTTCGAATCTGTTCAGATGGTGCGCGATAGTTTGTTGGATGGAGACGTAGTTTTAGGTGCTGGTGGCGACGGTATCAACCAAGTGACTCTACAGGGAGCATTTGAATCTCACAAAGACATCGTGGCTGGCTTCTTGCCACTCGGCAATGCCAATGATTTCGCTACCGCGCTGAATGGTCGCGTCAAAAATCCTGAAAAGATTTTAGCTAGTCAAATAATCGACTTTTGCCCACTCGACCTTTCAATTAACGGTAGGAAGAAGTTCCACATAGCGGTCTATGCAACATTCGGTATAACTACCATAGCCGTGGACTGGCTTAATTCAGAAGAAATTCGTGGTGCTAGGAAGCGCTTTGCTGGATTACCACCGATGGCAGCCCTTAAACCACGTTACCTAGGACAAATGTCACGTGATATCAATGACATGACGTTTCCGTATTTTCGTCGCGACAGCACTATCTACCACGATGACAGCGTGGGGTTTTTCCTAGCTCCAGCGGCCAAGGGTATGCTGAAGTTACCCGGAGTTAGCAACTTGATAACACGTGATGATTTCTTCTTCCATTCTGATAGCGTTCGCGACAAGTCGCTCGGCAAGGGCTGGATTGGCAAAGGTCTAAGAGCTGGAAAATGGGCGGCGTTTGGTCTGCCTGGCACCGTATCTGACTATGAGAAACTGGAGTTTTTGCATCCGTCTGACATGACCATTCATGTCGGTGGCGATACTGTTCATCTGACAAAAGTCCACATAATTAGTGCCGAGAGGTCAAAACGCGCTCTCAAAATTTTTGCACCACGCTGCAAGAGTTTACAACCATAAACTGCTTATGCTACAATTGTAATAAGTAAAGAAAGGGTGGGAATGGACGAAGACACCAGTAAGAGCAAGGTTAATGACGAAGATCTGGACCAGATGATCGCCAGTATTAAAGGTCAACCGGCTACGCCACCAACCATAACTGGTCAAGGTGCCCCGTTACCAGATAGCGCTGAGCCTGTTATTCCGCCTACACCACCTGAACCAACATCTCCACCAATGAATTCAGCTTTTGTACCTGACGACGATGATGCGGCACCGCAAAACATACCCGTACCAGCACCCGAGCCAGAGCCCGTAGCCGTCCCAACTGCACCGACACCAACTGCCACACCGTCTGGTTTGGACGACATCAAGCGCAGTGCCCTATCCGAGCTGCGCCCATTAGTCGATAAACTAACTCTTCCACCAGAGGAAAAATTCAACACAATCTTGTTAATTATCCGCTCTACCGATGATGCGTCACTTTTGGCTGCTGCCAACGAAGCCGCTCGCGCCATACCTGACGAAAATCATCGCGCCCAAGCACTGTTAGACGTCATCAAAGAAGTCGATTTCTTCTCTACTAAAGCTGCCTAATCACTAACGGCGATTCTTCTTGCGAGCTTGTTTTTGGCTTTTTCTCTTTTGTGCTGACGTCGGTTTAGAGCGTTTTTTCGAATGCTTCTTGGCGCTATTTGTGGCGAATTTCTCTAATCTTTCCTGATAAACTCTAAAAAACTCATCGGCTTCACTTCTCAATGCAAGCAATCTGTCTAATTCTTCCCTGACTATTGGATTAGCTCGCCTAAGGATACGCTCTGATTCCGGATGTTGGAAATTTGCTTCTACCAGCTTATAATAGCCTTCCAGCTTGGCCTTTAGCCGTCTCGGTTCTGCATCAATAAAGTTCTCTGTCCTCATGGATGTAATCTCAGGATGATATGGCCACCTCTGTTCATTTTGGTATGATTTACCATTTCTGGACCCAATTTTCAGAGACACTAAGTCTTCAACAATATTTCCACACATGTATCTCAAATCAATATTACGTCGATTTTCAACGTGTGCCTGCATCTCAGTTTGATCGGCATGCGGTTCTGTGATAATACCCCTGTTTCAGAGTATTGTTTATTAGAGAATGCTAGCATATAGGTGTCGATTACTGTCAGATATTCATATAGAAAGCCCTGTTGGTCTTTGGTCAGTTTTAACTCGTCAGGTTTGTCTGATGTATAGGTCTTATATATAATCCGTATCATATCAGTCAATCGAACGTTCCGCGACTCCTCTTTTTCTTCCTCAGTTAACATCGGTAAGCTGTCGGGTATATTAAGGTGCAAAAGATAACTAGCATAATCGCTAAATATTGCATCCGTCAGCACCTTACTCTTCGCATCAATTTTATTGTTTTCGATGTTCCAATGGTTTGGGATTTTCTGATATTCATCCGCCAATCTTTCACTTACTGCACCGGATGCATCGAAGCTCTCCTCGGCAATCGTGTTCGCCCGCCTGGTCCAATCGGTGCTTGGTTTACCGTGTTCATACAATGCATACGATTCCCTGATGTCATCAGCCACTATCCTAAGCATGTCTTGTGCGATATATAATCTTTCACACTCCTCTGTCGACAACTCTCGATTATTAGTCCTAGCCAATCCAGATTCGATAATATATGCTACTAACGGGTACTCTAGAGCATCAGCAATGTTGTTATCGCTAGCAGCGTTAAAGTCAGCAGTTATCTCCCGCCAAGCATCTCCCTGATAATCGGCCTGAAATTTGTCCGGATACGCCACCGACATGACTAAACTCTTTGCCAGAGTTAAGTTAAAAAATCCTCTCAAAAATTTATCTTCTTCAACTTCGATAATACCGAGTTTACGGCGTTCTGCTATTCTTTTTCTATCCTCAAGATTTTCTACCTCTTGTAGGGGATCTCTATCCATACTTAATCGATGTAGTTGCTCACCAGATAGTCCGCGTAATGTTTGGTAATCTTTTCGGTCAAAAGTCGAGCCATCAAAATAATCATGTACCGACGAATAGTCGGACGGTTGATGAACCGTGAGGAGTTCGGCGAGCCGTTTGCTTATACGCGGGTCTCGATTTACGTATTCTTCGGCAGCTCGCCAGTCAGAATCTGTTTTTCTGTTGCTAGACACATCTACATTATATCACACTTACGCTAAAAAGTCAATGCAACTATTGTTTCGACTCTAGAATGCCATTGATGATATTACGTACCTGAGACTCGACACCCTCCAATGATTTTTGCGCTTCCGCCAATTCGGTACGCCTCTGGACTACTGAGTAACTGGTGTCTTTTCTTGCTTCATCAGATTGCCAATAGGCAACATCTTCTCTCGCATCTTCAACTTGATTCAGAAAGGCATAGAGTCTATCGCAGGTGTCACTCTCTACACTGTATAGTGTGTTAATAATCCGCTGAGCCTCATCTTGTTTAGTGATGCCCATAAGGTCGGCTATGAAATTCCAAGCGTCTGTCCATCCCTCTTGGCTAGATTCTTCTTTGGCTTTCTCAACAGCTTTGCTGGATTCTGTTTCTAGCTTTTTCCTCAAGGCTTGCATTTCTTTGCCATGCTGCTTCTCTGCATTTCGCAAATCCCTCTCTGCTTTATCGGCACGACGACGATCCTGAGCAGTCCGGGCTGAGACGTCTTGGCTAGCCTCTTGTCTGACTCTGGCAAGTTCGGTGGAATGCGCCTTGGCTTGTTGAGCCAACTGCTCTTTCAACCGAGCAATAATCGCATCTTTTTCAGGTATGCCCTGCTCTTCCAATTTGGCTATTCGCGCATCGCGTTCGGTGATATCACAGCGTAGGCTCTCATTCTGCGAAGTTAGACTCGCATTCTCATCGACCAGCTCGTCGAGTATGGCATCTTGTTCGCCGGTTTTCGTAACGATAGCAGAAGCTACCGTGTCTTGGAACCGTTCATATAACAAACCGGCTGCCTCTTCCAATACATTTTCATCAGTTTCTTCTGTAGTTGGATCATCCTCACGAGGTTCATTGCCGGGTAATGCAATCCAAACAATTGCGCCGACCGCATTCTTACCAAGAGAAACAACGCCTGCATCCTCTAACTCCTCTAAAACTTGTGGGGTTGTCCGATAATCTATATGATGCAAGCCATCGGATGCGCCATTGGCGCCAGTTAAGGCGAAGGTTGCTAACAGATTGGGGATTTCTGATTTGGCGCTCTTGCATATCCCGCCACGACTCTCTAGCCATGTCGTTATCTTGCGTCCTTTTTCGCCGCCGTTCGGTTTTCTCTTATGGGGGGGGGTTGAGTTAGGGATATCGATATCGGTAGTCACCTCAACATTATATCACACTTACGCTAAAAAGTCAACTACATCATACCCATACCGCCGCCCATATCGGGAGCGGCAGATTTTGGTTCAGGAATTTCCGCGACCAAGGCGCCCATAGTCATAGCAGTAGCAGAGATACTGACCGAATTCTGAATTTCCTCACGGACTACACGGGCTGGGTCAACCACACCGGCAGATTTCAGATCAATCACACCCTTTTCAGGGGTCATGACGTTCACGCCATAGCCAGTTTTAGCTTTGCTGACCTCGGCATAGAGCGCCTCTGTGTTCAGACCAGCTGTATTCATTAGTTGTTTAAACGGTTGCGCCAAGGCCACGCGCAGAATTTCGGCACCAGCGTCCTTGCCAGTAATCTGTTTAGACAAGGCAATCAAGGACACGCCGCCACCAGGGACAATTCCCTCTTCCAGTGCAGCTTTGGTCGCAGCCACAGCGTCGTCAACACGGTATTTCTTCTCGTTAATTTCGGTTTCAGTAGCACCGCCGACCTTGATAACAGCGACCTTGCCAGACAGTGCAGCAGCTCGTTTCCCGAGCTCTTCTTTTTCATAATTACTGCCGACCAGCTCGGTCTGGTTATGGATTTGTTTGATACGTTCGGCGATGGCTTTTTTGTCGCCCGCGCCCTCGATAATGGTCGTGCTATCTTTGCCAACGATAACTTTGCGCGCACTACCTAGAATATCTAGTCCGACATTGTCGAACGACAGACCCTGGTCCTCTGTGATAACGGTCGCACCAGTTAAAATCGCGATATCCTGCAACACGTCACCTCGGCGATCGCCAAAACTCGGCGCCTTGACAGCCACGGTGTTAAATACGCCTTTCAATCGGTTAAGGATCAGCACGCCAAGCGCTTCGCCTTCGACATCATCGGCAATCAAAACCATTTCCTTCTTGCCGGCGGCCGCCAGCTTTTCAAGGATTGGCAAGAATTCCTGAACTGAGGAGATTTTCTTGTCTGTTATAAGAATCGCGGGATTGTTGAAAACTGCCTCCATACGGGTGGTATCGGTCGCCATATAGGCGGAGACATAGCCACGATCAAAGGTAAAGCCTTCTGTGACTTCTGACTCCATTTCAAGGCTCTGGCCCTCTTCGACGCTAACCACGCCGTCACGACCAATTTTCGCGATAACATCGGCAATTAGTTGCCCGATTTCTGCGTCGCCCGCGCTGATGGTAGCGACTTCGGCAACACGGTCTTTTTTGCCATCGACTGGTTCGGCAATTTTACTGATACCTGCCAAAACTTCTTCGCCGGCCTTTTCGACGCCTTTTCGTAGTTCCATCGGGTTGTGACCCGCCGCAATTAAACGGTTGGCTTCTTTTAGAATCTCGTAGGTCAAGACCGTCACAGTGGTTGTGCCGTCGCCAGCGTCCTTGTTCATCTTCTTTGCTGCTTGCTTGATTAAATCTGCGCCAATCTTTTCGCCCAAAGTTTCCTCTGTTTCGGGCAAATCAACCGCCTCGGCCACGGTCACGCCATCGTGCGTGATACTCGGCCCACCGTATGATTTGCCGATAACCACATTGCGACCTTTTGGCCCCATGGTTACTTTGACTGCGTCGGCTAATCTCTTGGCACCAGCTAGAATTTTCTCGCGTGCCTCGTCGTCATAAAATACTTTCTTTGCCATAATTACTCCTCGTTTTTCTTACGCATCTATAATATCAAAAAAAATTGGCACTCGCAAGCCTGGAGTGCTAGTTCTCGTTATTCGCCCATACCCAAATGATTCTTTTGCCGATTTGTTGTCTTTGTAGATTGCGTTTGATTATCCCTTGCTGCTCTTGGC
>LSPZ01000115.1_pt1 | contig 13331 bp, 15 predicted proteins | sample 651281 | NCBI WGS metagenome assembly LSPZ01 (sample SAMN04438313, study PRJNA306036) | termite gut metagenome | isolation source: viral DNA filtered from gut of termites from termite colony 2 | host: Coptotermes formosanus | place: USA: New Orleans, Hayne Blvd. | collected 2013-06-18
TACCGACAAGGTTATTTTGTTGGCTCTTACTGCAATCTGAACCGGTACCTGATTTCCTGTTCCGTCTATGGCGTATTTCGAATAAACCGGTTTACCATTGTAGAAAACCCCTGATTAGACAATTAAACCTAATCAGGGGTTTTCTTTTTTAGGATTCACCTTTATACAAGAAGAATTAACGGAACCGCTACTTCCTCACAAGCTACCTCTATTTTTATAGGTAGTAACTATTTCAGGTTTCAAGTTAGTGTCAGGATTGCGTATAACGAGGTATATAATTCTGACGTTCCGCTTGTAGCCGATGCTGAAAACCTACCTTCCGGAATGGTTGCCGGTTACGATGCAGAGGTAAACGAAGTAGGTTATGTAAGAATAGCATTAGCATCAGGAGTACCTAACTGTAATGTTAGCGTTTTTGTGCGTTATGTAAAATAAGATATTAAGACTTTGTGTATTTTACTCTTATAGAATATACTACATTTGTAGCCGTAGTAACAGCGATGTTATTAAGTGAAACACATACGGTATCAGTGTTTTTACCGAGTGATAACACAATCAAGTTGTTACTACCGGACGTAAAATCCTGTGAATGGTTATTTCCTGTGTAATAAGAGTTTGAATAGTCTATTGCTGCCCAATCAATATTTTGGTAATTGTAATTAGTAAGCACAGAAATAATTTGTGTACTGTTTCCTTGCAGGGAAGCAATGTTACCATTTTTAGTTTGTGCATAAACCGGTTTACCATTGTAGATTTCTCCGGTTAATACTTCGGAGGTGGAAGCGGCGTAGCTCGAACTTACTTACTTTTGATTTTTTACATTATTTTGATACTTGAATTAATTGTTATATTTGCGCATATAAAAATAAAAGAGTATATGGCGAGTAGAAGATATTGGAATTGGGAAGATGATGACCTGACTTTCGACCTGTCTCAATGGCTGGTAGGGATATTAATGCCGGGCGTGTATCGCGGATTTGATGCTTCCCTTGAAGCAGGCATGAAGATACGTCTTTCACACACAAAAACAGGCGCTGTAAGGACTTTGAAGAATAAAACACAAGCTATTCCATACGGAGTGTTAATGACAAAGCAGGGGGTTGTATTTGCTTGTGAGGACATAGTAGATTTAGAAGTTCTTCCAACTACTGATTTGCCGAGAAAAGATATAATCGTTTTTGAACACAGTTACGAACAGATAACCGGCGGTATTGATGGAGTATTCAAGGTAATTGCGGGAACACCCGGAAATACCAACTATCCGGAGCTTGAAAATCCTGCTTTACAGGTATTGATTGCAAAGCTGAATGTTCCGGCAGGTACAACAGACTGGGGAGAAGGATCAGGAAGCGCAGGCTCTTTTTCAAATTCTTTCTCAAACGCTTATTCAGGAGGCAATGGAAGCACTGATTCAGGCTCGATAATAGAAAAGCCGGAAGTTCCTGCACTTGCCGACAATGATATTTACCTGAAAAGAAAAGGCGGGTATCTCGAAGGAGACATTGATGCCAAAGGATTTACGGTTAAAGATTTGGGAGAGCCGGTAGATTCGGCAAATCCAGCTACCAAATACTATGTAGATGAAGCTTTTAGAACAAAAGTGGTACAGGCTACGGAAACGGTAGCAGGGATAGCCAAGATAGCTACTACTGCACAGACAACGGCAGGTACGGATAATTATACTATTTTAACTCCGACAAAATTAAGGGCAAGGCTGCTTGAAAGAACAGCCAGCATAGCCGATACGCTCGGATTGAGGGGAGATAATTTTCTGCCCACTAAAAACCTCGCTTCTCTTTTGGCTTCGGCTACACAGACAGGCTTAATCCGTTTGGCTACCGAAGCGGAAGTTGCAGCAGGAACGAACAATCAGAAAGCGGTAACTCCTTATACCCTTATGAAAGCTTTGGTTACGATACCGGAGACTTTCGACATAGGTACGTGGGATTTGTCAGCCTCACCAACAAAAGACATAACCGTTTCGGCTGCTGCTTGGTGGAACAAGACGGTAGGCTCGGAAGTAATGCTGTCCGACTCAAACGTAGGAGGGGTTTATACGAAATACGCCATAGACGGAACAGGAAATCAGGTACCGGTTCAGATTGCAGTAAGAGCCAACAAAATAACCTTGTCGGTACCGGCAGGAACATATCCTAACTATTCGGGAACAGCCGGAAGTCGTGGTTATGTAACTGTTTGGAAGAAATTAGACATAGTAGCTCCCGCTGCCAATCTGATTGTGGCAGCTTCGGCAGAACAATCAAGTTTCAGCGGATATACGGAGCAGTCAAGACAGGTAAGGCTGGACGGACAGGTAACGGTATCGGGAACGACAGTAACGTCTGCCGTATGGTCTGTTATAAGCGCTCCGAGTGGTGGAACTCCAACATTTACAGTACAAGATGTTCCGGAAGACGTGATTATGACTTTTTCCAAATTCGGCACTTATACGTTAAGGCTTACGGTTACGACAGCATCGGGAATAACAAGAACAGCGGATGTAACGATTACAAATACACTGCTTGCAACGCCAATTCCTACGGCTGTGTTGAGACTTCGGAACGGCGGTAACGGTAATAATTATGTTAATCAGAATCCTGCCGTTATAGAGTATAATACGGCGACAGATTCGTGGGGATATTTGCCGATAACTTTGGATGCCTATTCGTCAGTAGATGCGCCAAACGGTCCGCAGGCTTTCGGATACATGAAGTTTGAAAAGCGGACAGGAGAATACAGCAGAGGAGCAGGTTCGGTTACGTGGGGAGCATGGGAAACAGTAGCGGAGGGCAATGTGTCAGGCTCTCAACTGGTTCAAATAACGGAAAGCAAATATTATCAGTTTAGACTGAAAGTGCGCAATACGTTGGGAGGAGAATCGGACTGGTCAACGATTCAGGAGATACAGACGAATATCTATAATCAGCCTCCGATTGAGCTGTCTATCATAAAAACATCGGGAGGAGCAGGATATTATACGTTTGACGGTTATATACTGATGTATCCGAGAAATACAATTATTAAGAAACTTCGCTGCAAAACGAATATGACTTATACACAGAAGTCGTCTGCATCAGGGGGATGGTCAAGTCAGGATGGAACGAAAGTACGGTTAAGGAATACCAACCCCGCCAATACAAGCTCAATGACTTACCATGATTTAAGGGTAAATGAGACGTATGATGTAGTTATGACTACTAATGGCAGAGGTTTGGGCGGTAATGATTATCTGTATTTGCAGGCGACTATTAACATAGGAAATTCAACGGCTGCTGCTTGGGGACTTCTCTTTGAAGCTCTCGGAGAGAACGACCAGTCTTTGGGAGTAGTAGCTTTCCAGTTTGGGAAGGGTGTTCTTACTACTTCGGATGCAACGTTAAACCCGAATGGAGAGTCGGGCAGTTATGTGTAACTTAATAAAATATAAGATATGATAAGAGAAGCAGTTAAATCAGTTTGGCGCATCCTGACTTTAAAACGAGGAGGGTTGTTTTGGGTAGCAAGTTTTACAAGCCTGTTAATGGTTCCGGCTCTTAATGCCTATTCGCAGAATTGGGTAACGCCACAGTTGGAAGAGATAGACAATATTATTTTTGAAGATACGGAGACAAAGAATTTGCTGATGCCGATTATTACGCAGACGATTGGTATGCTGTTTTATTTTCTGTTTAATCTGATAGACTTGTTTTTGGGTCTGCTTGCTTCCAAAATAGAAAACAAAAAGCTGCCGGAGCCTAAAAAAGACTGGCTTCAATCTAACAAGCTGTATAAAACCGTATGGAAGAATTTAGGCGTATTTTTCCTTACCTCTTTAATTACTGTTATAGCAGTTTTGATGGAAACATTTAAGACGGATTCTTTCTATTACTGGGCAAGCATTTGGGCGTTGGTTATCTTTTGGCTTATGGCTATCGGTTTTGAGTTTCACAGCTTCGGAGAAAATATCGAAAGAGCCTACGGTAAGAAGCCGGGTATCTTCGGTTTTTGGGACAAGATACTGGATGCCTTTGAAAAGAAGGCTATAAAAAAAGTAGAGGACTTATAATTTTTAATTAAGAATACAATGCGAGAAATTAAGACAATCATTCTTGACCCCGGACACGGAGGGATAGACAGTAAGGGAAAATATACTACCGCTCCGGCGAAGATGTATGAGTTTCCTAACGGCGAGGTAGCGTATGAGGGAGTATGGAACAGAAAGTATGCAGGTAAGCTTGGAGAACTGCTGGAAGCACTCGGTTACGAGGTAGTTTATACGGTAGAGCCGACAGATGCAACAGACATTACTTTGGACAGACGGGTAAAGAAAGCAAACAAGTATCCGGCAGCAGAGTCACTGTTTGTATCCATGCACTTTAACGCTTCTGAAAACCATGCATCAAGAGGCTTTTCTGTTTACACAACAAGAGGAATTACCAACTCAGACCGGCTGGCCGACTTTGTTGCAGCCGAAGTGGAGAAGTGGGTAAGACTGGTAGGAGCCGGTAACGATGTCAAACTCCGTTTTGACAACTCGGATGGAGACAGGGACTGGGAAGAAGATTTTTATGTACTCAAAAAGACAAAGATGCCTGCAATACTGATTGAAGGACTTTTCTTTGCACAGTACAACGATTTTCAGATGATACAGGATGAATCATTTATGCAGGCGTTTTGTGAGGCGGTTGTATCCGGTATTCAGGAATATGTTCAATCAAATTAAAGGGTAGATTTTCTTCATTATAGAGCAAAGTAAGTGTTAATAAATTGAAAGCAGTAAGAGGTCAGGCTGTGAAGTCCGGCCTCTTTTTTTAACATTTGTCCAGTTATTGGACAGAGGAAAAATTTTGGTAACTTCCAAAATAATCAATACATTTAAGTATTTTTAACTAAAATAATTTGGTACATACCAAAATAATCACTACCTTTATAGCATAATAATAAAAAACAAATTATTCACAATTAAAAAACAAACAAAATGGAACTTACAAAAACAAAAGCAGGAAGACAGAACATTATCAATCGTTTGGATGGTAATATCGTATTCGTAAACATCGAAGCGGACGGTTATCGGGGTACAGCATTAACTCACCTCAATTTGCTTGAAACGTTTGGTATGATTCTTCGGGCAAAAGCAAATAAAACAGAGTGGTTTGTAACCGACTTGGACGGAATGACTTACATCGAACAGGTTGAAAGCCACAAAAGAGCAAACAAGGAGTTGGGCAAAACGTGGAAGGCGCACATTTCGGAAATCGGTCATATAGCCAAGAAGCTCGACTACAATTTTTATTTCGTAACAATTTAATTTTTTAACCCGGTAATGGGTAAGTCAAAGAGCTACCCCTTACCATAATTCAATCACATAATGGATACAGTACAGCAAGGACTTAATGAGTTAGTAAAAAACAAGTTGGAAGCCCGTATAAGCAGAGGTGAATCCAACGCAAAGTCAGCTATTTCCCGCCTTATTGAGGAAGGGAAGGTAAGCAGGGATTTCTTGGTAAACATCGGCTCTGAAAATGCCGGAGTAGCGTATGAACGAAGAACGGAAGGGTACGGAGAGGATGCGCCGGTTAATTATCCGGTATCAGCTTTCGTGTACAACAGAGAAACAGGGGGAGACTATTTTTCCCTCAATCAAAATGCAGTAGGCCAGCTGGCCGAGAAGTTTCAAATTCCTACATCCTACTTGCGCAAGTTAGCCGGAGGAAAGCCGTGGGAGCGTGAACTGGCCGTGCAGGTATTGAACGAACATTCACAACATGCCAAACAGAACCGTGTTTTATTCCGTGCCGTAGGAGATGAAGTAATGGGGGTTTTATCCGACAGCTACCGGCGTTTGAACGCGCAGATTATCCTTACTTCCTTTATTGAAACAGCCTACCAGCAGGGAGCGTTACTTGCCGATGGAATGATGGACGATACGAGGGTGTACATTGAATTGCTTATGCCACAACCACTCATCATTCCTACGACAAGGAACGGAGACGTAGCAATGGCTTTCGGCGCACGGTTATCTACATCGGATTACGGTGACGGCGCACTGGATTTGCGTACCTTTATGATGCAGGGTATTTGCCTTAACGGTATGGTACGTGAATCGGTCATGCGACAGGTACACATCGGTTCGGTGCTTCCGGAAAATATCCTACTGTCCGCAGAGACGTATGATTCGGATACGCGGACATCAATGCTGGCGGTGCGGGACATAACAAAAGCTCTGTTTTCAAAGGAAAGTTTGGAAAAGAGGGCTTTTGAAATTCAGAAAGCTTCCGCAACCGAAGTAAACATCGCTACCGAACTCCGCAATCTGAACAAGAACGGGTTGCTTTTGTCGGACTGCAAGGCGGTAGAGGAGATTCTCATTAATAACAATCCGGAAGACGGCGTAGAAGGCGGAAACAGCCTTTGGAGACTGGTAGCCGGTGTTACTGCACATGGACGTAATATAGGAGCGGAAGGCGATGTCCGGAGAGAAAGAGACCTCCAAGAGATAGCCGGAAATCTGCTTAATCGAATTAAACTTGAAACGGTATGAGAACAGTAAATTTGACCCGTCTGAATGAGGAGATAACCGCTTTGGTCAAATGGACAGCGAAATATGACAAGGCAGGCAAGCTGACTAAACAGCAGCATCTTGACCTGATTCAGTTTGCCAACCATTTACAGGCGATAGCCAGCGATGAAGACGGCAGCTTTGAAATATCGGCAGTATGCCGGGAAGATTTGCTCCGGTTCGGAGTAGATGTGTCCAAAGTGAAAGACAGCCAGCTGGAAGAAATAGCCAGCGACATGAGGGATTATTTCACGGAGTACGGCGGATACTGGGATGCACTTGAAGAATACAGTAAAAGTCTTCCCAAAACTCCGTGGGGAAAATCCGGATGGATGCAGGTAAATAAGGAACAGGCTCGTCTGATATTCAAGCAGGATAAAAAGATAATGATTTGGGTAGTGGAGGAGAAGACCGGAAAAGGTATTGATGCCTGTATTACTTCGATGGATATTTTTCTTGACTACTATCGAGACGAGAAAACAGTTTTTATAGTTCCATGTGATTAGGTTTGTATTGTGTGTGTGATGAGAGAGGCTGGAAGCGACATTGTTTTCAGCCTCTTTTTTATTTCCATCTACCGTAACCGGTAAAGCCTTAAATTTGCCATGTTTCCTGCCAGCTGTACGACTTTTATACTGCTTCCTGTATATGACATCATTTGAGTAAAAAATAAGGGCTTGTAGGGGCTTATTTTAAGTCATGCAAATTTAACGAGATTTTGTCCGGTTATCGGACAGAGCAGAAAGAGTAAATTTTAACATTTGTCCAATAATTGGACAACTTGATTATTTTGGTAACTTCCAAAATAATCAATACATTTAACCATTATTAACTAAAATATTTTGGTACATTCCAAAAAAACCACTACCTTTATACCATAATTAAAAAACAAACAAAATGAACGCACAAGGAATTAAAGGAAACATGCTGACAACTTCAATGGGGATGTTGTCAAACATTCAGGCTATCATTGAAGCCTTCGGAATGGAAGAAAAGTACGCTAACTACATCGTCAATTCCTGTAACATTGTAAAAGAGCTGCTCATGGATTATGACGGATGTATCTCGGAAACGGAGCGGGGAGAACTGCAAGCCCACTTTGATATTTACTTTGAAAAAGAATAGCCATGTTACTGAATGAAATTGACAGAGGTTGCGAAAGAGACTACATCACCGGAGGTCAGGCTATATTGACCGCCCACAGTCTTAAAACAGATATGCACTACACTTACCGGATTAAAGCTACGGATGAAAAGAAGTCGGCTTTCTACGTTTCGGTTTGTTACGGAGATTCCTACCTGTATCTTGGGATTTTGAAAAAGGGGAATGTAGCTTTCGGCTTCTTCCAAACAAAGGGAAGCAAGGTATCGAAAGAAGCTCCGTCATTCAGGGGGTTTGACTTCATTGTTCAGAACTATTTGAATGAAGACAGACCGCATCCGAAACTCCGTCTTTCTCATTCAGGACGATGTGCCTGTTGCGGGAGACAGCTGACGGAACCGGAGAGTTTGAGGACTGGAATTGGCCCGGTTTGCCGGTGCCGGAAATAGATAAATAACAGGGCGGGTTATTTGGGCTTAAATAAGGCGATTTTAGGCACTTTTACCGGTCGGGATAACCAATAATCACCTTTGGGTAGAAAATGCGCTCTATGAGGCTAATTTTAAGCCAAACGGAGCCTGTAATAATTACATGATAACAGACAAAAATAAAAATTGAAAATGGAAAGTAATTTAGACAGACAGATTCATGCTTCCGACTATGGTCAGGAGATGAAAGAGAAACAGGTAATCGAAGCGAAAGTACAGCAGGAACAAAAATTTCTCGGTTCTATCAGACACGTACCCGGATTTACGCTGTACGAGATAGTAACCAAGACGATGGAAGTAAGAGAAGCCAAATTCATGTCGGACAGCAGGACGGTTGATTTCACAGATCAAGCCGTATCCGGCAACAAGGTGCTGGTTGATCCGGCTTGTTTCTATTTGGAGGCTCTGAATAAGAAGCAAGCTTTGTGGAAGTATCTACGGTTGTGTAACATTAAGAGAGCGGAAGAACAATTTGCTTTTGTTTCTTCCATCGGAATGAATCCAAAGAATGTATTACCGAAAGAGATTTATCAGAAAGCGAAAAAGAGATTGAGAGAACAGAAGAAATAAATCCAAGTCATGGTTTGTTTTCGTAAAAATAGAAAAGAGGTTTGGGGTGTAATAAGCGAGGGCGATAGCCCGAAGCGCGTGAAAGGTATTTTAGGCACAAAGGGCGGTAGCCCGACTGCCGTTAAGAAATACCTTGAATGTGAGCGAAGCGAACCCCAAGAAAAGCGAACAGGATTCGGGAGAGAAAAGCTCAATTTTCCTTTCTTCCTCTCGTCCATCGTCTCTTCCCCATCCCCTTCAACCCAATACCGCGTAGCGAAGCGAAGCGGGATGGGTTGCGGGGATGGGGAATACCATCCAAGCGCTTCCCCCCAGTTTAATATAAATAGAAAAAGAACGGAATTGAGAGGGAAAACGAAGTTTTTCCGAACAACGAAAAACGAAGTTTTGAGCGTTCTTTTTCTATTTATATATTTAGCGGCAAAAACAGCGCTTGTAACTATGTATAACTCAACAGGTTATGAGCTTAAAAATTATGGAAAAAGTTGCATCAATGCAACCCCTAAAACTGCACTGATGCAACTTTTTATTGCATTTTTTCAATTTTCAATTTTTTATTTTTATACCTTTGTTTCGATTATATTATAAATTACTAAATGATATGAAAGGTTTGGATTTTTCGTTGATGTATGTAACATTGACACCGCTTTTAAGGGAGTATATTAAAGACAGAGTATTAAATTTGTCTGATGTAGAAATAATGACTGCTATACAGACTATTGGAGGGCATCGAGGCTTTTTCGGGAGTAAGCATGAAATGGCAGAAGCTCTTTTTATGGATTATACTACGTTAATTAGGTCTTTGAAAAAGTTAATTAAAAACGGCTTTGTAACCGAGTGCATTGGTGAGCAAAATAAGAAGACTTTATATGTAGAATGTGAGGAGATTAGGGGCAGAGGTAAAATGGGAAGGAGTAAAAAATATGGAAGGAGATAATAAATTTGAAACTTTTACTGGCCTGTTTTTACCGAAGTCTCTATAAGTAACTATATCAGAGGGGTAGGCAAAATTTTTCCGCCCCTCTGATATTTGGTGTTTTTCACTATCTTTGCAGAGTAGTAGAACAGGATATATAAGGTATTTCGTAAATGCGACTTACGGAATAGAAGATACAGCGATTATAAGTAAGCAGTAATCGTTCAAAAGCCGGAAGGTTGAAGGTCGCATCTTCACCTTTTGGCTTTTTTAGTTGGAATAGATTTTAAGATATATGGCAGATAAAGTGAGTTTAAGTCCGGAGTTTGAAACGGAGGTATTGAGGTATCTCTGCCAAACGATACATGCGAAAGTATGGCTTCCGCAGATGTCGGATCAGAATTTCGACAATCCGGACAATCAGGTAGTTTTTCAGCTGTTGAAGGACTTCAATGAGAAGTACCACTCGATTCCGGTATTCGAGGAGTTGATGGAGTATTTGGGGGTGGTAGCCGTGAAGCAGAAATTGAAAAACGATATTATTAACATCTTGAAGCGCACAATCAGGTCAGCCTATAAGCCGATGGGCAGCAACTCCGAGTTTGTTCAGGAGCAGATTACCACGTTCTTGAAACGGAAGATGACCAAAGTTTTGATTCAGCGTAATGCGGATAAGATTAAGGAGGGTGATGCCGAGTTTTTCGATTTCCTGTACAAGGAGATGGAGAAAGTAGTCAGGGTAGGGGACTTGGATATGCAGGCACCGGAAGACCTGTTGATATTACAGGATTACAATTCGAGGGTGAATAAGCAGAAAGCTATTTACCCTACATATTTGAACGGATTGAACGCCTTTACTGCCGTAGGCGGATTCAGAACTCCGGAACTTACAATTTTCTTGGCCGGTCCTAAATCCTTTAAGACAGGGTTGCTTTTGAATCTCGCCGTAGATTTTATGCAGTCGGGGATTCCGGTTTACTACATAGATACGGAGAACGGTGAAGAAGCGGTACAGGACAGGATTTATCAGGCGATGTTGAAGTGTACATGGGGAGAATTGAAGAAGGGCGTGTACAAGACAGAGCTAAAAGCTATTTTAAGCCGCTGTACGGCACTTGGTGGTGATTTGGCTGTTGGTTATTATCCAGCCAACCAATGTTGTGTCAGAGATGTTGAAAACCGATTGGATTTACTTCGTGAAGAGCGCGGGTTTATTCCGAAGGTGATTTTCTGGGATTATCCTGATTTGTTTATTCCGAATGACAAGTCAATCAAAGAGAAGAGATTTATCATTCAGGCAGTTTATCACGATATTATTAAGTTCAACAAGAAGCGAGATGTTTGCAGTTTCGGAGTATCGCAGACAACCCGTCAGGCGTTCAATAAGAAGTTTATCAGTGCAAAAGATTTTGGTGAGGACTTTGGGAAGGCAGCCAACTGTCATGCTTCATTCGGATTGTGTAGAACGGATGAAGAAAAAGAGAAAGGTTTAGGTAGATTAGAGCCTATTGTTCAAAGAATGGGAGTAGCTGCCGGCAAAGGTCGTAGTGTTTTACTTCATATAGACGAAAGCAGGATGTTGGTAGAGGAACAGTCCTATGCAGACATGGTTGAGAAGCTTCAAAAGAGAGTAGATGCAGGAGACGATGAGTAATTTTAACATTTGTCCGGTTATTGGACAAATCAATTATTTTGGTAATTTCCAAAATAATCAATACATTTAACTATTATTAACTAAAATAATTTGGTAACTTCCAAAATAATAGCTACCTTTACAGTATAATTAAAAAACAAACAAAATGAATACAGAACACAATAAGAGAAGACAGGTTGAATTAGGCAGTATAATGTCTGATTTTGTAGATAAGATAGTCCATGATACCGGTAAGGTAGGGTCAAAGACCTTTTGCGCCTTTAATGTACCTTGCGGGTTTGACTACGCTATAATAGGTGATTATACATTTAAGACGCTTCGGGCTTATGCTTATGCTTTCGAGAATCCGCGAGAACAGTACTTGGTGTTTGTAGGAAGTATTGAAGGATTCATTAAGAAGCGGGAATTGATGGTGGTTATTTATCGGGTAGTTCAGCAGACAGGCTTCATGGTAGGATGCAGGGAGATGATGTCGTTTCTCACTAACTTATGCAGGGGCGGCGTTACGCTGCTTAAACATCAGGATTCAGGATTTAATGTTTTGATGAAGAGCGGAGTTAAGCAGGCAGACAGTAAGGAAGAAGCCGACATTGTTTTACAGGGTGCCGGTTGGTATCTTGAATCGGGACATACGTTTATACGGCAGGATGCGGATACGGAGCATGGTATTTGGGATAGTATGTATTCACTTAACAGGATTGTGAAGGAGATAGAAAAATGAATTTGGTAAGGGTGGGAATATTTTTACAGGATGATGAAGACCGGTGCTATTATTCAGGGGTAGATTGTCAGGATGGCTCGGAAGAACAGGAGATAGCTACTACACTGATAGCGTTGTTGTCGCAGTCAGTTCCGTTTGAGGAGATAGAGCCGGTTACAATAGAAATAACGAAAAAGAATGAAAAAAGAGCCAGTGAAAGCGAAGGATAAGGTTGAGGTAGATTTGTCTAAACCGATTGACAAGAGTAAGATTCTGTATTCAGTTGTTCCCTGTTTTGGAGTAGGGTGGGATTGTATAAGCCGTGAATGTTCCGTTTGTGCAGCTAATGACGTGTGTGCGATATTTACGCAGGAAGAGGTCAAGAAGCAGGCGAAGGAGTTGGAAAAGAAAGAAGGATGGTTTTTGGATTCTACGGATTTCTATGAAGTGGATACGAAGGTATTGAAGTGGCTTGAAAAGCACAGTGAAGACGAAGTTACATCAGAAGACCTGATTAAAGCAGTAGGCTTGTTGGCGAAGTGTCGGGATGAGGTTTCCAATGTCCTTTTTGTAAAGAGGCTTGTGAAATCCACTCCCGGACTTTCCATTAAGGGCGGAATAGTGAAATATAGATAATAGTAGAAATAAATAAGATGGAAAATTTAGTAATTAAAGCCATGTTGCTCATATAACAATCTTTGCAGCTGTGCCGGACTTTTCAGGTTCAATCCCTGATATACATTCACAGAGCCTGACTTCACTTCGGCTATCTTCTTTTCCCTGTTTTCAATAGCCCGCTTTGACCCTGCCGATTCTTTCAATAAATATTCTCTAATTTCTTCTTCCCACTTCTCTACCTGTGCTTCACTCTGCATAATGGATTCCTGCTCCTGAAACTTTTTAACCTGCCGTATTCCGAACATCTCATCTTCCAACTCGGCCATCTTTGCCTTACATTCTTCAAGCGCTTTCTCAAAGCCTTCCCTGTTAATCAGGAAGCCTTCCTCCTCCGCCCAAAGCAATGTCCAAAATACCGGCATCACACAGTTCCGATATTTCAAGTAAAGCCGTTCATCCTGCATCAATTCATTCTCAAAATAGATACTTAACCTGTGTGTCAAGTCAGCATCAGTTCCCGAATAACTTGCCAACACGTCAAGCGGTACTTTATCCCAAGCAAACTTCTTTACTTCTTCTTCATAATCTGCATATTGCGGAAAATATGTCCTAACCATATCCTTCAATCCGTGTCCGGTATTCTCATCCAACAGGTAATGCAACAACATCGTATCGTCAAACCTTCCCCTGAAATTCGTAATACCGTACCGGATACAAACATGACAATCATACTTCAAGTTCTGTGC
>LSPZ01000116.1_pt1 | contig 13316 bp, 12 predicted proteins | sample 651281 | NCBI WGS metagenome assembly LSPZ01 (sample SAMN04438313, study PRJNA306036) | termite gut metagenome | isolation source: viral DNA filtered from gut of termites from termite colony 2 | host: Coptotermes formosanus | place: USA: New Orleans, Hayne Blvd. | collected 2013-06-18
ATTAAAAAAGGAAATGTAACTCAAAATAATAAGATAACAAAAAACATTATATTATATAAAATTTAATATAAAGAGGATTGCCATGAATTTATTAAATAAAATAAAATTTAAATATGTCAATTATAAAGGAAAAAAAGATTATATAGCTTTTATCGAAAAAGATAAAGGCTTTTATAAAGTGAGAGCAAAAATAATTGTTATTAAAGATAATCAATTATTTTTTTGTATGGATAAAACTAAAAAACCGGGAGAAAATGATTCTGGATGGTTTCCTGGTGGTTCTTTAGAAGTAGCTACTAAAGAAGAAGCTAAAAAAGATCCTTTAGCATTATTATATACTATTATAAAACATGAAAGTCAAGAAGAAATGAGAATAACGTGTAAAAAATGGATTTTCTGTGAACAAGATGATTGGTATTTTTATGATACTAAAAAAGATAAAAGTACTTTTACTGGGTGTCCTAAAATTATCGATGAAGAAACCAGAGAAGAATCAAACAGTAATATTTTAGGAACTTATTCTTTGTTGTTTATTGGGGTGTATGATAAAAAATATACTGGTACTATAGCACAACGAGACAAAAATGAAAAAGTATTAAAATTAGGTGCTTTTAGAACCTATGAAGAAATACATGATTATCTTAATATAAATGAAAAGCAAGCTATAAAAAATTATAATCCAGAATTAGTGAAAATCAAAAAAGAAAAATTTAGTTATGAGTATCTCTATGATATTATTTCAAAATCATAAAAAAATAAATCATCCATGGTTAATCACCATGGATGATTTTCTTAAAAACTTAAAACTACTTAAGTAAAACTCACTATGTTCGTTTTACCGTAGTTTTAAGTTTTCTAGAGAGCGAAGCACGGCGCAATCCCACTAACGGTGTTCGCGAGGCTGCGGTTAAGAAGACCAGTAGTAAGGACAATAGCAAAGCACCACGGACTCGAGACACCTCGAACGCCCGTTTGAGTCCAATACCAATTATTTTTTTGTAATAAATCTTTATTAATTTTATAAGCGGGTAAATGAACATGAGTTTTCTCTGATTCTTTAGCACAATAATCCTCTTTATAATCACGATCATCTTTATATCTTTTTCCAGTTAATTCATAAATGGTTGGTAACCAAACAAATGATGCATAATATTCAAAAGACCAAGTTCTCCCATTAGGATAACCCGAATTATCAAAATTACGAAGTAGTGGATATAATGGAACGTCCAAAATATTAATAAGTGCAGTTTTATAATGTGTTTCTAAATATTTGTATAATTTTGTATTAATAAATCCTTCTTGAATTGTTTCACATTGTTCATCAATTTTATATTCATCAATAATACGATCAAATTGAAAAATAATATGATTAGTATTATTACACCCAGTATATAGAAAATTTTTGTAAGAATTAAAACCCACAATTTGAGCTTTTACTGTTCCAACATTTTTTCCATTAATATTAAATTCTTTTAATAATAAATAATCTCCAAGGTATAAACCATTATTTTTTATATCTTTTAGTAATAATAATTCTTTAGCAGCTTCAGAAACTGTATCCACTTTAAGAACTTTCATAAGATCTTCACCGCGCCATTTATTATTACTATCTTCATCGTGGGGAGTTATAATTCTTTCATTATAATCATTTTGTTTAGTTATATTCAATGGAAAATTTAATGGAAGTTTAGTTATTTTAGTCATTAAATAAGTGAGTTGCAAAATTTCTTCATCAGTTAGTGTTTTTAACTGTTTACGAACATTGTCGATAACAGCTTGTGAAATAGGATCAAATTTCATGTATATCTCCTCTGTAATAATAATATATTTACTTTAAAGTTATTAATATCATTATTATCTAAAACATTTAATTATATAACTTTCACAGAAGGATACTTATATGCCAATACCAAAACCACGTAAAAATGAAAGAAAAGATAAATTCATTTCTCGATGTATTTCTTTTCAAATGAATGAAGAATCTGATCCTAAAAAACGATCAAAAAAGAGAAAACAATTTGCTGCTATTTGTTATACCCAATGGAATGCTAAAAAAAGTACAGAAGATTTAAATTGGGCACAATTACATAATGCAATGAATATTGAAGAAGAATCATTTGGGGAAGAAGATCTTTCTAATTTACTTATAAAAGTAGAAAAAGTTGAAGATACTGAATTAATTAAAAAATGGAAAGACTCTTTTTATAAATCCTATTCTGAAGCACTTAAAACTATTAAAAATATTAAACAAGATAATTTTAAAATTACAGTTAATGATTCAGAAAAACCAATTTTTGAAACACTCAAGATTTCAAAGAAAAAAGATATTTTAGGGTTGGTTATTATTTTTAAAAAAAATAAATCAAAAGAAGATTTAATAGAAATTAAATACATAGGGAAGAAAAAAGATGTTCAATATAATCAAGAATTACTTATTGAACATTTTGCTCTTCAAAAAAATATATATCATATTTTTAAATCTTGTTTTAAAAAAATAGGATTAGAAATGAATAATAATTCTTCCAATATCAATGTAAAAGAATCTTTTGGTAAGAATTACTTTAGTCTTCTTTCTGACGGAGATGCTAAAGAAAATGAAATTGTTTTAAATAAAGTGATAAAAACGTTTCCTCATAAAGACAATAAATAAAAATATGACATTATGTGATATTTATTTAATTCACGAAATGATGTCTTTGGAGGGACTTGGTCCTCCGACTCATATGAAAAAATACGAAAAGTTATTAGATCCTGTTATACAAAAAGCTTGGACTAATCATAGTAGTTCTTGGAATGCTATCCTTAAATACGATCTTATTAATAAATTACCAAAGATAGATCCAAAACATATTATGGTTCCTGGGAAAGTACTTGATATGAAGGCAAAACCCGATAAAGTTTCTTTTTTTAAAAAGATGTGGGAAGATATTAATAAACTAATAAAAATACCTGAAAATGAAACTGATCCAGTAGTAACCGAAAAATGGTTTATGTATTTTTTTGTTACTGGGTTTAAAGATAAAGAAAAAGCTACCTTATATGCTCAAACTAATATCTTAAATAAATTAAAACAATTTGGTATATATAAAGGTAAAACTATTTTAGGCACTGAATTAACGTGGAGAAAAGAAGGATTAAAAATAAAATTACGACTTGAAACTCGTATTATTTTAAATAAAGAGTTTATTCAAAAAATGCAAAAAGCTTTCGTTAATACACGTAAAGTTCCAATATAACAGAAGAAGGAGAGTATATGGATTACGATAAACTTCCAATATATGATTTACAATTTCCCTTTGATTCAATAAAAACAATTATAGCTACAATAATGGGTGAACCACGTCTTTCGTATGAAATGATTAAAGATGCTGGAGAGCTAAACACGTTAATTAACGCATGTTGGATTGATCCTGAAACATTAACCCATTCCCCATTATTTCAAGTTAAAACTGATGCACTCCAATTCATTACCAAAGAAGATAATGAATTTGGAGACATTATTCATGAACAAGTAAAAACATTTAACACTCTTGGAGAATATAGTCATTTACTATATACTTTTGGAAAAACAGCGCTTAATTTTATTGCAGCTATTTTGATTGAAATAAATTCAAAAGGCGAGAGGAAACCAGTAAGTGTTGATTTTTCTACACTCTATTATCAATTACATAATGCTTTAGAAACTAGTTGGAATGATTTATCGTTTTTATTTGGAACTAAAAAATCAAATGAAGATATTTTTGATTACGAAACCAATAAGTTATTAGTTGATTTTAGAAATATTTATAACTTTACTATCGGATTATATGAAGATATAAAAGAAAAAGATCATTGGTGTGAATTTGGAGAAATACTTGCTGCTCTTTATGGATCACTTGCAAGTTTATTAATTGGATTAACAATAAAATTAACCAATAATAGTATTATAGATCCTGCAAAATTATTTAACACTGATGAAGATATCTCAAAATCTACCATAAATACATTTGCTAATGCGTTTATGAGTAATGAAACTATTGATGCTACCACCAAAAATAGATATATTTCATTACTAATTTTCTTCTATAAATTAAATGAATTTTATCGAATTTATAACGGTATTCAAATTGATGATCCTATGATTATTCCTATTGTATCTTTAGGTGAAGAATTTGCTTCATTACCGGAAGAACAATTAGTAGAAAATATTGATCTTTCAATATTAAATCAAGGTGATTTAGAAATACATACTTCAAAAACATTTGAAAGTTTTTTAAGTTATGAAAATTTCATTTCAAGTCCTGCTTCATATTACATTAATTGTCTTGATTACGATACTGCTAATAAAGTCATAGTTGCTCGTGCTATAACATTCTTGTTTAAATACAATAGTATTGATATTGATGAGTCACTTAAAAATAAATATAAACCTGCTTATTATTCTTTAATAGAAGAATCTGGTGAAAATATAACTGATGAAGGGAAGATCCTAGGATTGTATGATTTCTTTATCAATAATGTTGTAGGAAAAGTTCTTAAGAATACTTGTGATGTAAAATTATATCACTTAGTTACTATGTGTGCAATTCATTTTAAATATCTTACGAAGCAAAGTTTATCTAAAGAATTAACTGAATATGTGTATGGTGGATTATATCAAGCTGAAGCTCTTATGGTGTTTTTATGGCACGATTGGTTTCAGAGTGGGAAAACGTATAAAGTAGAAAAAAATATTCATTGTGCTGATAATAAAGCTTTAGGATTACTTTATAAAGCAAAGCAATATGTAAAGATTGATTTAATTCATTATTTACAAGCAGCATTTGAAATACAATCCCCGTCTTTTTATACTGAAGATAAATCAAAGTATGATTATACTCGTGATTTTTATCAAACAATTTCAATTTATCATATGAGTTTATTAGCTAATAAATATAATTACAATCTTAATACGATTTATCAAATAGGTGATATGGGAAAGACTACTATTACTGAAGGTTCAAATGAATTTTTTGTTAATACTGGTCTCGATATTATATTGCCCCATATATATGACAAAAACTATAATGCTTCTATTAAAGAGAAAGCTGAATCTGATTATGAAGATTATTACCAGAATGATATACCATTAATCTATTTATATAGTAAGTATGGAATCGAAAATATTACTTTTGGGCTATTGTGGGTTAATACAGTATTACAAAAAGAATTTCCCGAGGAAACATTACAGACATTAAATGATTTGAATTTTGAAGATAATATAAAACCGTGGATTGCTGACAATGTTATTTCAGCTAAAATTGCACAAAATTTATCAAAAATAATTAAAGGTAAATTTGGAACGAATGATCGCTTTAATAAATACTTTAGTATTTTATTACGAGCCATTGTTCAGTTGGGATTTGCAAGAGAAGCAATGTATCATACGATTGATAGTGCCGAATATCTTGAAATTCAAAATAAAAACATGACTAAAACACTTTCTGAATTAGATTATGAAACGGTAATTCCATTTTTGGAATCACAACATACTTTTACTTTTTTAAATAGGAGATAATAAATGGGTACTCGAGAAAATAGAATAATACTTGCTACAGGAATTGCTTCAAAGGTTATGAGTGATAATGACGATGATGATGCAGAAGAAAGCAGAGAAGCTGGAAAAGAATTACGAAATACATGTCGACATGCAAGTCACTGTGATCATGATTGTGAAGAATCTTGCTATGATTACTCAAAAAAATAATTAATTACAAAATAGCCACATTACTGTGGCTATTTTTATTTATTAATAAAAAATTAAATAAAGCCCCGGCGGTAACAAAGACCGCCGGGGCAACCGTTTTTCTCATTCCGCAACAGCGGATCTCGATCCCCTTTACTAAGAACGGAAAACTCAAGGGTATCAAAGCCACTAATTGTGGCGTTAGGCAACCGCGGGCCCAATTGGGCCAATGCGGCAAGCCAAGCACCCATCCCCATCAAGGCTGTCATGGCCCCACCATATACATGGCTTTGGGCGGACTGCAAGGGGATGAATATTCTCCGTAAAGTGACATCTTTCCTTCCGGACGGTTAGTCTACATCTTTACGAATATTACAACGCAATACATGATATAATATATAATTAAAAAGTGTTTTATTGCATTTTTATATCTAATAATATAAACAAAAAAAGTATTCTATTATTACATAGAATACTTTTTATCAATTATTTATCTTTTGTTATTAGTTTATAAAACCGCATAGCGCGTTCTACAAACTTAAGATAAGCCACATTTAAATCAGCAGGTAACTCGGGATTTGAAAGATTTCTTTTGGCTCTTTTAAGAGCTAATTCTTTCATTTCTTTCCATACATCAACTTTTGTTTTTCTTGTTACGGCCTTTTTTACAGGACCATTTTTTGTCTGAAATGTTAATTCTTCTTTCATTTCAGTAAAAGGTTTGCGATTTCTATTATATAATGCCCAACCAAATGAAAGTGATTTGTCTTCATTCTGTACAGCCACAATCATTGCAGTAGGTCCGTATTTTTTTATTTGTTTTATAAGAAGACATTTAATATTGTGTGTTGTCTTTCCAAATCCTGAAACAATCCATCCTCCAATCTCACCAGGTCTTAAACGTTGGCATAAATATGTTTCTTTCATTCCGGTATTAACCCCCTCTCTCGAAGACGCTGTTCTAATTTTGCGCCATCAACGCGATACAACCCCAAACCTGGGTTTTCTTTTATTTGTTTTCTTAATTTTCTCGATTTCCATTGCCACTTATATTTCTTTTTTGGGGCTCTTGGATCTTTTATCAATAAATCAGATAACCATCGTGGTCCATCATATGTTATCCAAAATTCAATACCCCAAATTGGATCGATAATACAATCAAGTATAAAACTACATATTTTTGATTTAAAAGAACCTTCTTTTAAATAATAAAAATCGTGAGTTTCTAATGATATATTAAATGGAAAACAAAATAAACAATAATGATTTATTATGTGTTCTAAGAACTTTTTATGTAATTCATTATCATCAGAAAGTATAGTATTTTCTTTAAATGGTATTTGAATCTCAACGATATCAAATGATAATAATGTATTGTAACAAATATCATCTACATCCGATTTCTCAACAGTAATTAAATGAGGTTCATATCTAGTTTGCGCTAATATAGCAAATAAATCAACAAATTTAATTCGATTTAAATTAATCAATTATTTAAGTGTCCTTTTTTCTGCTTCAACAAAATCATCTAAAATCCATTTATTATTTTCAGGTAATGCTAAAAATTGTCTGATTCCTTCTTTTATAAATAAATAATCTTCTTTATTTGGAGACATTTTTGGGTTTTTTCCTTTGTGAGAATAATTTAAAACAATAAGAAGAATACCTTCTCCTTTTTTATTAATTAACACCGCATAAACAACCCTATTTATTCTTTCGTCGTTTTCATTTCCAACTTTAATTGAAGTATGAGCTAGATATATATTCATTAATATTTCATCAAGAAGAAAATCAACAACTAAATCAAGTTTTGGATGGAGTTTTTGATTCATGTGTATTTGATTCTTTATTATAGGAGCCGATATATCTATATCATTTTTAGAAGAACCATATAATTTCCTTGGTGCTATTTGATCATTTTTAAATTGTGTTAATCGTTCTAATAAATTTGGAGTATAACGTATTTTAACTTCATTTGAATTAAATTTTAATATTTTTTTATCTAAAATCATATTCCATGGAGTACCCTCATTTATATCACGTATATTACTTTTTTGCATTTGAATAAGTCGTTTTAATATTATATTTGATTTTTTATATTCTTTTTCATACACTAAAGGCGGATTTATTGCAATATTATAATACGATATATCAAATGGAGAGAAATCAATTTTCTTTCTTTTTAAGAAATTTTGTTCTCCATTATATCTAATATTTTCAACAAAATCAATATAATTAATATTTTTATTTGAAGGTGTGTATTCAAATATTGTATCATAAAAAGATTTTTTATCTTTCTTATCATTATTTATTGCTAAATAATAAAAGTAAAAGACATCATCTAAACTATTAAATTGATAAATATTTTCATAATCTTTATATGCATTTTCTATTACCCAATAAAAATTACTTAATTCAATTACAATAATAGTATGAGTTTCTGTTGTTTCCCATTTTTGTTCTAATTTAAATCCAATCCAATATGCTTTTGGATTTAAATGTTTTAATTTAAAATATAAATAATTTACATAATCTTGAGAAGTTCCACCTTTATTTGTTTCAAATTCTTTTGTTGTTAATGTAACATTAGAACTATCATCATATTTAAAATTCTTTAATTTTTTATATATTTTTTTTAATTCTTCTTCTTTTTCAGCTCCTTTCATTATATCATGAAAAATCATCCAATCTGGTATTCTATCATTCATTTACTCACATCTCCTTATGTTACAATATATAAATAAAAAGCATTCTAGAAAAGAATGCTTTTTAAATGTTTATTTTTCATTTTCTTTTTGAATTGGAATGTATAACGTCATAAGGGTATTTACATTAAAGAATACTGCAATTACTGAAATTATCGCGTGTAATATTTCCCAATCAGTTGATCCTGCACTATAAATAGGACAATCGGGCGTTAATGCATAAAAAGAATCATCAAGAATATTATATGAAAATGGTATTTTATTTTCACTTGCAAGTTTATCAATTTCTTCAATTATTTCGTTATATTTCTTTTCATCCCGTATAGCATTTTGAATAGCATTTTTATATGCAATTAATGCTGAATCAAATAATACATTTAAAATAACCTCAACAATTTCCGTTAGTCGTTCTTGTTTCTTATTTGGCGAACCAAATATAACGTTGTTTTTATGAGCTAGAATTTCGTTTACAATATCTTTAACAAGTTCATCTCTATGTAACCCAATTAAAGCACGTAATGATGTTTGTCCTATAAGCGTATATCCATGTTTAATGGTTGCTTTACACGCATAAACTGCATCTTCATATACTCTCACATTATATTGCCGCTCTTTATACGATGTCCCACCTACTTTAATGGAAATCATATTACTTTTAAGCATTGCAATACGTTCACTATAATCTGCAATAGTAAGTTGAGCAATGTCTGAATCATTAATAACCATACTGTCTCGGTTTTCTTCAAGTTCTTTAATTCGACCTTTTATTTTTTCAGGATTTCCTTCACCTTCAAAAATTCTTGATTCATTACCCGATGAAGTAATCTTCTTAGCTCTCCCGAGTAGTAAATCCATTTGCAACGGTTGATCAGGAATTGTTCCCCGGTCAAGCGTTGAAGATTGTAAAGGAAGTGCTCGACCACCGAGAGCAATTTCAAGATCAATTGTTCGCTCATGCCCGAGATCATCAGCTGAAGAATGTTGAATTGGTAAAATATTTAATGGTTCCATAATAATTTGCTTATTAGTAGATGGATCAATTCCTTTTCCACCAATACGTAATGCATAAAGCCATTGCATAACCGTCCTGGAATAATCTTGGGCAATTATTACCAGTGGTTGGTTATTTCTCACGCAAACATGTGAAATAAATGGTTCAATAGTTTTTATATCACCATCAAGTATTGGACCCTCAACAATTAAGAACCTCGGATTATGATAAATAGCACTTCGTCCATCTCGTTCAGTTGAATATACCCTGTGTATATGACCACATGGTAAATAAAAACCAATTTCGGTGGACTCCGTTGTTTCACTATATGAATTAGGTACAATACTTACATCAACTTCATCTCCACTATCAATAACTTTATTGAAAATCTTTGCTACAAAACTTCCAATTTCATTATCGTTATTAGCAGCAATAGTTGCAACTTTAGTGAGAATTGTAAGTCGTTCATCGTGTGTTATTGTTTCATCTTGTAATTTCTTAATGAAATTCTTATCATATAAATATTTTTTTATCGTATTTTTTAACACTTCAAGAATGGTAACGACACCAGAGTCTGAAATATATTCAAACGATGATTCATCAATTACTTGACGTAACTTTTCATAAAATTCTTTTAAAATAATAACACTACTAGTAGTTGCATCTCCTATAGTAATATTACAATGCATAGCAGCATCACGAATTATTTTAAGAACAGAATCATAAAAATAATCATTATAGTGTAAGTTTGTTATTTGAACAAAACCATCTTTATTGGGATAAAGAGATGTAACACCATTAGGATCATGTAAGAGAGCTGTTTTACCAGCTGGCCCTAAGGTAAACCCTACCGCGTTATACACATCTTGTAATACATTAGAAAAAATTTCTCTTATTGTTTTATTGTCAACAACATTAGTTCTGCCTTCTTCAATAGTATTGATTATCATTAATCGTTATCCTCCTCGGTATCGTCATCATTAGATTCATCTTCTGAATCCTCGTCGTCTTCATATTCATCATCTTCATTATCATGTTTTTTATATTTCCAATCATTTCTTCCATCATCTCTACGGTATGAAATACATGGTTGTAAATCATAAGCGTCCATTTTTTTGCTACATTCATAAAATTTATAACATGTCTTACATTTTTTATAATCTTCATACGAACGTACACGAGCCATATTACTTATACTCCTTCCTTTAGGGCATAAAATTATTTTACTTTTGGTTTTTTCGAAACCTCAATAGCATTATCTTCATCAATGTTTATTTGTGATAGATTCTTTTGTTCTATAATATTAGAAATAGTATCTACATCTAGATCTTTTTTAAAAACAAATTTCATTTTTTTCTCTCCCTTAAGTGAAATTACTTCTTCAGGAGCTATTATTTCTTTTTGTTTTTCTGCTGCATATAAGTTCATTAAAGTGTATAAGGTTACAATATAATCAGCATTTTCTATAGCAAAAGGGTTGAATATTTTCTTTTTATTTTCTTTTCCAAGGTCGAAGCCTATATTATTGCTTAATACAGCAATAAAACCATTAAGAGAGTTTTGAACTGTTTCTTTTTTCATTGCAATATCCTTTCATCAGTTGACAACCGATAAGTTGGAACAAAATTGGTAAACTAAAAAATAAAATTAATAAACGGTTTTATAATTAATGTTATAAAACCGTTATGGCATATTACTTCTGTCGATTTGAGTATACCCCGACATGTTAAGAGTGCGTCCCTTATTTTCATTTTGAGTTTTGTTTCCAAATAAAGAATTTACTACTTGTGTTATAGCTTGTAAACCATAATAATCTTCACGAGTAAAGATATCGATCTCACCTGTTTTATCTGCTTTTTGTCTGCTTTCTTTTAAGTTAGCAAGCCGAGCAGTTACTTCACTTTTTAATTGTGGGATTGGGGTTTCCCATATATATTTTCGGTCAACGCCAAGTAATTTACTATATTGATCAATAAGCTGAGCTACAAATGGATCAATATCGGTTTGTTTTGCATCAAGTTTTTTTCGGGTGGCCCTTAATAGTGCGAAATCGCTCTTTGAGTTCGCGCCACCTCCATAAAAAAAGTGTCGGCCATATCGATTGGAATACGAATTAGATTCGTACCACAATTAGGACATTGTATATTTTGTAGCATATGAGTAATACCTACTAAATGAATTTTATTAGCAACTTCTTTACCAGTAAATAATTCCCTAAAAATATCTTTATCAAGATCTTTTATTAAAGTTAATATTTGTTTCTTATTAGCAACTCTTTTTTCAGTTGAATCTTCGATAACACCATCGACACAATAAAATCGTAATATATCTCGACCTTTATCATCTTGTCCAATTACCACAGGGCAGGTAACCTTTGCAATATAAGTAAATAATTTTAATACATTATGTTCAGGGTGTTCAGGTGAATCATCGACTAATCCATTAAAATCCTCATAAACATTACTTAATAAATCATCAAAAACCGTAAGCCATTCTAACACATCACGAATTGTTGGAACACTATACGAAATTTTAAAATGAATATCGGGTAATACTTTCTCTTCATATAATGTATTAGCTTCTTTGTAGACTGACGTATTTTTTAATTCTGCAACCGATACTTTTTCTAATAAAATATCGCGAATAAATTTTGCGCTTAAATCTTTACGAAGAGTATAATTTAATTCTCTATTATTTTTTACCACACTAAATTCTGTTTGACAACTTTCAACCCCACAAGTAACTCTATAGTTTGTCTCACCGGGATATGTAGCATCAAATGCTCCATAATAAAATTGTTCAAGATCAGGAAATTTAGTAACACTAATCCAGCGATCAAAATCCATAGGATTTTTAGAATCGGTTGGTAAACTTGTCCAAGTAATATGTTGAAATAAACTAATTAATTCTTCTTGTAGTCTATTAGCATATTTTAAATCAGGATTTGTAGCATTCTTAATTACTGACGTATGCTCACCATAAGTATAGTTACGCATTTCAGCATAATAACCAGAAAGCAATAAAGGAAACCTTGAAATCCTTGGAGCTACAATTGGAGAAAGCGAAGGAGACATATATTGCTTTAAGAATGCTTGATGAGTTGATTCCTCACTCGAATTAATAGCTACAATTTTTTCAGGTGGTATATCATATTTTTTTAATTTCTTAAGTACTTGGTTTTCACTACTAACCGATGACATAATATCATCAACACCAAATCCATGCATTTCAGTATTGGTTCTTTTAGCAATACGTTTTTCTAATACATTTGAATCAGGTTTTGGTTTCTCTTTTTCGGTATTTTCATTCTTTGTTTCTTCAGTTGTTTTTATTTCACCATGTTCATCAATAGCAAATTCAGGAACGATATTTTCTTTCGCTTCTTCATCTTCTTTACTAAGATCAAGATGAGGAATAGTAACATCAGTTTCTTCTTCATCATCGGCTTCTTCTTCATCTTCTTCAGATTCATCATTTACTGTATCTTCTTTATGAAGTTCACTTTCTAATACAAAAGTGGTTGGATCTTTATTTTCATCTGATTTTTCTTCACTAGATTCTAGTATAGGAGTTTCAATTTTTTCTTTATTTTCTTCAGAAACTTCTACAGCTGGTATTGTATCTTCAGTAATAGTTGATGTTATTTTTTCTTCATCATTTACTGGCGGTTTTATTTCTTCTTTTAGAGGGTTTTTCTTTTTTGGATTATTTTTTACCGGTGTCTCTTCAGGATTAATAGTTACTTTCTCAGTAAGTTTTACTGAATCTTGAAAAGATGGTTGTCTTCTTATAGCTTGACTTGGTTTTATTTCATGAGATATTGGTTCTTTTTTATCAAGATCTACTTGTTCTTCAACAGCCTTATTTAATATTTCATTTGGATCACTAATTTGTTCTTGAATTGATTCAGTTTGAT
>LSPZ01000117.1_pt1 | contig 13245 bp, 11 predicted proteins | sample 651281 | NCBI WGS metagenome assembly LSPZ01 (sample SAMN04438313, study PRJNA306036) | termite gut metagenome | isolation source: viral DNA filtered from gut of termites from termite colony 2 | host: Coptotermes formosanus | place: USA: New Orleans, Hayne Blvd. | collected 2013-06-18
GTAAATTCTGAAAATGCTCGTGCAACAGAAAGTATGAAGCAAAGACTTCAAAATGCTAAAAAGGATAAAGATAAAAAGAAGAAATGTCCTAAGTGTGGAAAAGAACCGTGCACTTGTAAGAAAAGTTCAAAAAAGGGAAAAGAAGACGACGATATAGAAAGTGAAGAAGATTAATATAAATACTACCGGAATAGTTCCGGTAGTATAATTTTTAACCGTTAAAATCATTCCATTGATTACCATCAAATAATAATGACTTTTGTTCATTTAAATCATAATAGAACCAACCAATTTCAGGATTAGCTGGAGCTTGTAGCAATTTACCTTTCCATGTTATACTTTGTAAACCAATTTGATAATTGGGGAGAGTACTTCCGTTATTTCTTTTTTCAACAAATGCATTATAAATATCATCCCATGTTGGTAAATTTTGTAATTCAGTGAGTAAACCATTAGAAAGTAAAAACCATGCAATATAGGTAATAATACTTGACATATAAGTCTTAATTGCTTCTTGTTTTGTAACAAAATCACTGGTTGATTGTGATAACTCGGTAGCTTCATCTATTTGAGTTTGTATATTTGCATATGCTTGTTCATATTGATCAATTTTTTCTTGCAGTATCGTTTGTTGATTTAATATATATTCTTTTTGATCAATAGCGGCTTGTTCTTGTGCAACTGTTTGTGATTGTTTTTCTTGTATTAGTTTATTTCTTCGATTTGTTTCATTTACAATATTTGATAATGAAGCTAAAAATTCGGTGAAAGAAATATTAACTGAAAGAATATCACCAATTAATTCATTAGTTCCGTTTAATTGACTTGTAATTAAATTTTCTAATGATTTTCCAAAAGCATTTTGTTCAAGATTGTTTTCAAAATAACGAGTAATTCCTTCAACACTAAAAGAATAACGATTTTTTAATCTCCATTCTTCCGATGCATTAAAATCAATAATTGATTTTGGAATAAAAATAGTTGTCTCATTATCAGTTGTAAGTGGTTCAGTATTTGTTATAGGAACGGTAACATAAATATCAGTATCATCATTTACTAAGGTTAAATACGTTAATATACCAACATCTGCAAAATATCGATCCCGAATATCATTCGTTCCAAAAAGTTCAATACTTCCTAATTTACATATAGCAGTAACTTGAACAAATAATGGTCCTTTTGTCGTATATGGTTCTATTAATTCAATATTATAATATTTTCCTTGGGTTACATTTTGCATATACTATTTTTCTCCTTATGGGGCGGGCTTACGCCGAACCGTCCACTTTATATCATTATAGGTAAAACTCACTACCCACCGTGTTGGATTATTATCTATAACCCAATTATAGATTGCATCTTGATATCCTACAGGAACTGTTGAAAAACTTCCGGTTGCAAGACATAATGCAATATATAATAATTTTCTAAATAAATAAGTAGTATCAGATGAATCGACCGTTTGGAAAAAATCATATGTTGGAAAAACTGACGAAAATGGTCTTTGATTTTTACCAATAGCTAATATAGGAAAATTAAATCCATAAGGGAATGAGCTTCCTGGTATATCTTCTTTAAATAAATAAATAATTTCATAGTTGTTTATTGAATTACTTTCAGTGGGATTTATATTGATCGATTCTTCTTCAAGTGCTACTTTTAATATATCCGGATTTATAAGAGGACTCATATTTGCAGATCCTGCTTGAGTATTATTATACAGTGGCTTAATTAAAATTTGCGAATTAAGATTTCCAGATAATTCAGGATATATTTTTAAAATGGTATCAAGATCCATTTCTTTAAGTAAATAAAGTTTAATAATAGTTAATTTTAGTTCTTCATCCATGAGTTCTGAATCAGCACTTAATAAATTTGAGAAAATATAAAATGTTTGACTTTCAGCTTTTATATCGGTACCATCCATCTGATATGAACCGTCAGGATTGGTTAAATTTCGTATTAAATTCTTTTTAATATAAGACCTATATGAAGTAAATTTTGAAAGCTTTGCTACAATATTTTGATCATACTCTTCTTGCGTAATTTTATATCGATCATCACTATCTTCATAGGTGTGAATTTTATATTTTGCGAGTTCCTGAGTCATAAAATAATCAGTATCTAAATAAATAACAATTGGTATATATTGCCCATAATAATTGTATTGAAATTCCCATTTAGATACATTAGTGTCAGTTTCAAGTATCGTTGCTATAAGAGAATGATCCTTATATTTTAAAGCAGCATTATGCCATAAACTTTGATTAGTACTTGCTTTCTCATTCATCAAAACTTCATCCCCATAACACGTATAAGGATCAGTTCCAGGAACACTCCAACTTAATTGATTTTCTCGTATGATATCAATAAACATAAATAGATCAGTCCATTTTTGAGCTAGATAATTATTATTATCGGTATCGTTGATTTCAGGATAGATATTACTATCGATTAATAATAATGATAGATCAGTGGAAGGTAATATATTTCTTGGATTAGGACGAGTTATGAGTGTTTTTGTTGAAATAACGGTATCGTTTTCTTCTTTAAACATAGCTTCACTACAGTTAATAACACTATAGTTTTTTCCAGCAGGGGGTCTAAATAATTTATCAAATGAGGGATAATCTGGATTACTCGTACCAACGACGGTATAATACCCATGAAATCCACGTAATGTAGCCATAAGAACTCCTTATAATTATAGATGATTACTTTGTTATATAAAGTAATGTTTTTCGATTAACTAAAATAAAAAAAAATGGGATCAATGAAGATCCCATTTAAAGTTTTTACATTTTTATTTCTTCAACTTGCCCTAAATCAGGTGGATAGGGTAGAATTGCAAATTCTTCAGCATAGGTATAATATTCACTTGCTATTGAAACATCAACACCAATTAAATGCCATACCACAATTGTCTCTTCATTATTGGTTTCTTTATTTTGACTTACATAACTGGTTCTTATTGCCAAATATTGAACTTCATATTCTTCTTTATCTCGATATTGAAAAATATGTTTATAATCTTTTAAATTACTTTCTTCTGTTTTATGATTCTTATCATAATCAGCTTTATATACATCTTCAAGTAATGCGTAAGTATTTTCCATATTAGTACTCGCATACTTAGTACAAAAATACTTTGATCTCTCATTCGGATTTGGTTGTAATTCCATTAGTTGATAAATATCAACCCGAGTATTTTTTATGGTTACTAGTGATTTTTCATCATTTTTTATCATCATAATCGGAACAAGAAATTTAAAATATTCTTGCATTCCATTTTTTGGGTCAGTTTTTATATTTGAAATAAACTGCCCTGCTTTTATTCTCACCTTTATTTCATCCATTTTCCCATGAATAAAATAAAAGCTCATAATATGTAATTTTTTCGAACGATTAATATTAGAAGGTTTTCCCCATTCTTTTAATATATTAATGCCATTCTTTGATACTAAAATCATATATTCATTACCTCCTTGAAAGTATAATATAGTTTTTTATAGGTACATAAAATAATGAAATAATTCATCACTCATCTCTCCACTATTCCCGAGTATTCTTCGTAATTGACATAATTGGTTTACATGTTCATTAAACCTGATACCCGAATGCCCTTTTACATAGGTAAAATTAATATTGTATTCTTCGGCTAATGTTTTAATTAAAATCCAAAATTCTTTTAATTTCTTTTGGATAAATTTCCTTTTAAATTCATTATACCAATCATTTTCTAAATAATTACCCACAATTTCTTTATATTCACACATATTCTTACTATCAGAATATATATCAATATTTTTAATCGTAAATCGATCTTTATTTTCAGTTATTAATGCAATTGCTTTAATAACAGCAACCATTTCCATTGTTAACGATTTATCTTCAGTATCATATGTTTCACCTTTTTCTGGTTTAAATATAGGACCACTATTTGACGCCTGCACCCAATTTGCAAGTGTATCTTGATTTTCGTGATCCCTAACTTGAATTATAAAAGCCCATGTTCCGATATCCTTTGTTTCACTATACCCCCCATCAGTATAAATAACAAAATCTAATTGATTTGTTATAACCTCCTTTCTTACATAGTGTTTTGAATCAGCTGCTTGGATATATTGTTTATTATTTACACTATTTCCCAATTGTTTTTTGGTAACTTCACTTCGTAATGTAAATAATGTTTTACTTGCTTCTGTTGCTAGTACTCTTTTATTATACAAAGGTATATCAATTTTTAATTTTTGTTCTTCTTTTACTCTGTGAACTTTTTTAATTAAAATTACTGCTGGTTGTCTTTTTGTTTCGATTTCAATTGGTTTTTCTTCAGATTTTATCTTCTTTGGTCTTCCTCGTTTTCTTTTAACTGATTGTGTTTCTAAATTGTAAGACATCACTCTAAACTCCTTGCTGTGAAATAAATCATAATGGCTAAGTAAAACATTACTCTTTTTCATATAAAATAATATACAATATAAGAGATTACTCGTTACTTTTTTATATAAAAAAGAATAAAAGGGTAGAACTACTCTACCCTTTTTTATTGTTATTCTTTATAATGTAGTAATTGGATGTAATTCAAGTTGTTTTTGCATTATTCTTTCTAATTGTTTATCAGTTAATTCTAAATTATCAAATTCATTATAGATATCATTTTCTTTATTATCTATAATTTCAAATCCCATACACATTAAAAATGCTGATAAAACTCGTGGTGGTATATCATTTGAGGCTCTTCCGTTCTTAGGATCTTCAATATTATGTAATGTTAATGGATCTTTATATAAAAGATTATTAAAGAGTTTACTTCTCATATCAGGATCTTTTGATATTTCAGATAAATATCTATATACCGTTTCCGGTTTGATTCGTATAAGAAGATTTAACAACTCCATCTCACCAGAATTTGACGATACGATACTGGAAAACATAATACTATTTCGTTTTGATTCTGTGCCGCAATAAGTTGAAATTTTAGTATTATATTGTATTTTTTCAATATTAATTATGTGTGTAATTTTTTCGTCAAAATCACTTCGTAATACAATATTATCATCAATTTTAACTCGATGTAAATATTTATTCAATCCTAATTTAAATAATCGATATACATATTGATTAACAATTAATAATCTATAACATGTTTTGCATTGATATTCTTTTAAACCACCTTTTCCATCTGGCATCATTTTGGCCATAGCTGGTTTCATAATTCTTATTTTTGAACCACAACCTAACATTATTAACATTTTTTGTATTTGTAATAAAAAATCTTTATTTACTGATGAAATTTCAATATTATTATCTGAATATGATCTTGATCGAATATATCCATTAGTATCTATTAAACCAGCTAACCATGCTATCTTATCAGTAACACAATATTCTACAGGTACAAAAGTTTTATCAAATTTTACTTCTGATGCATCATTTATTTCTTTAAAACTGATGTGGGACCGTTTAAAAGTATCATGATATGGTTGAATTATTCGTACATTTTGCATATATTGAATAAGATCGTGCTTAATTCCATACATATATGCTTCTGGAGAAAATACTCTGGAAGAGAAATAACCATCACCACAAAAGATACCACGTTCATATGCGTGATCAAGTTTTTTACTAAAATATATAATAGGATAGGTAAATCTTTTTAATTTCATTTGAGGTTTTAAATCTTTAGTCTGGATTTTAGTTATTGACTCTCCACAATAATTTTTTGTTTTTTGATCAAAATAACCATTTTCTGTAACAATAAACCAACCATGATAATCAGTACATTCAATAGTATCACCGTTTGATAATGACACTTTATACATACTATCAGTAAAACCAGTATTACGTATTAAAACATCCGACCATTCAAAACCGTTCCACAATGTAACTGTTTGGTTAACACAACTATCAATACGTACAAAACCTTTATCTTTTAATAAAATATTAGTTTCTCCTGTAACACACCGTACACTATTCTGATTTATGGGACCATTAGTGTCACTCTTAGTAGGTTTATTAGGCATTCCTAATGCGGAAACACTCCCGATATAACGAGCAGATAGTTTTCCTTCGGGAATATGTTTTAATATGAAAAAGTATTTTTCAGCAATAATAACAGGTTCTTTTGATAAAAAGTTTCTAATAATATTTGTATCATCATTTGATTTCTCAATAAAAGTATCGGGTATCCAATTCTGTAACAGTTTTTCTTCAAAAGATTCAGTTTCCAAAAGAGCTAATTGATTTACTTCTTCTGTTTCATTATCATAAGAAACTAATTGCGCATCCCCAGGATGTACTCCTGGGATATATCCTTCATTTATAAAAGTAAATTCTTTATCACTAATTTCTTTTATAATATTATCTTCGTTTGTTATTTGAGAGGGAACATGACCTTTTGATATAACAGTATTATTTTCGTTTAAGAAACGAGCAAAATAATTTTTATCTGAAACTAATTGTAACTGTTCTTGAAAACCATGTTTTTTAAATTCTCTTTTAATACGTATTCTTGAAGGATGAATATCATACTTAGTATATAAATAATCCATTTTTTCAAAACTGATATTTCCAGAAAAAGGAGACTGTCTAATATAAATACCGTCTTGAATACAAGAGGCAATAAATTCTATTTTTTCTGGTTTTAACAATGTTTTCCATCTTAATTTTAATGCTTGACCTTGTTCTAGATCCACAATAGAAAGATATTCATATAGGATTTGAAATTGAGCATCGACTCCTTTTGAAGTTATTGCTAACATCAAGCGTCTAATATGATTTGAAATAAAGTTTAATTCGTGTTCATAATTCTGGGCAATATTAGCTCGAGCAATAGCACTAGGAGGAGATTGAATAATATCTGCTCGATTTCCATAAGCATCAATAGGCATTTGATTTTTGGGTAAGATATGACAAACAACACCTTTTGATCCATGGCGATCACAAATTTTATATCCTTCTTTTAATTTTGTCTCATAAGCGGTAGTAAACTTAATGAGAGCAAATTCGAAAGAACCATTAGCTGAAGCAAATTTAATATCTTGATTCATAAAATCAATGGATCTCTCATAAAACATCTTTAATTTATAACTATATAAATTAGATCGTTGTTTTACAATAGGACCTAAAGTATCTATTATTTTCTTATGAAAGTTTTTATTTTCTATCCAATAACGCATAATTTGTAAACGATTAGAGTTATTAGCTAATTCTTCTTCATTGTTTATAAAAACTTCAATATCAATTACTTTTCCTTGTCCTGGAATACAATGATCATTATCTAAAATAGTACTTAAAGCATTTTCAGTTAATTCACTTGCGGCATAAGCAAAATTTACTTGACGACGAGCACACAAAATACCATTTTTTACACTTTCAAATAAATCAGGAAATGCTTTATATTCTTCACTATTACCATATAAATTTGGAAGAATCGTGTTATTATTAACAACCAAAAACGATTCTTCAACTTGCCAGAAGGATGTTTTATCAGCAAATTCATCTGATACACAATAACCATCTTCTTCAGTTTCTGGAATACTTAAATAACACATATTGGCTCTCACACCCATGCAATAGTTTCCATCTTTATCATGACTTGGGGCTTTAGAAAGAATTTGACCTTCGGGTATTATCATACCGGGAGTGAAAAAGTCCACTTCTGTTTGATCTTTTACAACACCGTGAGATTCAGCATATTTTATATGATGCTGAATTTCTATTACGTCATAGGTATGGGTTAAAATATTTTGTACTACAAGATAATAAATATGCCTTGGATACAGTAAGAATTTTGATATAACATCAACAATGCGATAATTTCCTTCTGATTTTACAAGAGAATCAGCATATTTACCAAAAGAATTTTCAAATCCATAATAAATGGTGGGAAATTGTGGTTTCGTTGGTATTACATATTGTGCCACCTGTTGACTAAAAGTAATACTCCGCGAACCACTATTCATTCTGGTATTTGTTAATAAACCTGCTGCAAACATTTTATCTGAGTTTTTTCCAGAAAATAACTCATTTATTTTTTCAAGATCAGTTCGAGAAACACCCAATGACACAACCTCCTTAAACTATATAAAAGAGAGATAGCAATAATCTCTCTTTTACAATAAAACAATATGTAGACATTAATCTTTTAATGGTAACAAATATTCAGTGTTATCATCTTTTATTGTAAAGAACGATTCAGAATCAGTAATCTCTTTTGGATAATAAGAAAATCCATAGGGGCACATAGGATTTTCTCCTTCTTGGGAGGGTTTCATGAATAATAACATCAATGGGGTAAAAATTGAAGCAGAATAATCTTTTTGTATATTAAGTAATATTTTACCCTGATCTATTATTTTAGTAAGCTCTTCATCAAGTGATTCAGTTCCATATCCAGGGTATCTATTTGTTAATTCCCAAATTAATGTTGCTCGTTCTTGATAAGAAAGCTCTGCAATTTCTTGAATTGAAGGCGGTTCTTGATCAAGTACAATATTATAAATCATTTTTAATTTGGTAGTAAATTGTATAGCTCGAGCTAACAATGGAAATTCATGACATTTTTCATATAAGGTTTTTCGAGTAAATTTTATCTCGGGTAGGATTGTCAAATATAATCCACCAGGATTTCCACTAATACCATAATTATTTGAGTTTAAAAATTCAAAATCAGATAATTCAGGTAAAAATCCTTTACGAGGATTAAATACGAAACGAAAGAAAATATTTTCTCCATGAGACTTTGATTTTATAAAAGCAAATTCATTTATAAAACCTTTTATATCATCTCCATATATGGGATTTTTTTCATCTAATTTTTCTTTGCCTTTTAAGAAACTTATTGCATATGATTGGTAGACTAATTCAGATCCGCCACGTAATTTTTCACCAGGTTTTAACAGAGGTAATATACGTTTTGGAATATCAAACATATTTATTTGAGGAGATTGTACGATGTGATTTATCATGACTAATGAAATACCATATTTATTGAGCATGGGTTTTATTTTAGTAATAAAACCAACAATCTCTCGAGCTTCCCTCATGGCATCCATATTACCAACAATTTGATCTACTTGTTTTAGCTCTCCATCTTTTGTTCGATCTAAAGAAGAGAGACCAACACCACTTTTTATCATCGCAATTGAATCTACGACAATATAAGTAGTAATCCATGTTTTAATAAAATCACCATTTATATCTCGAATTGATAAGGTTACATAATACTTATCTTTATTTTTTTGTTTATAATCAATTAAGCGCATAATATAATCATAGATTTCTTTTAAATCAACGGTTTTCTGTAACGAAAAATGTTCTTGCAAATAAGCACTATCCCAACCAGAAAGATCTTGAAATCGTTCTACCGTTAGATTATCCTCAGCATCAAAGAACACTAAATCACTTCCATGATTACTATATCGGCTATTCCACCAATCAACACAACTGGCAACCATTTGAATGGTAAGGGCTGTTTTTCCTGAATTAGAGTGCCCTGTACTCTGATAGAATTTATTGGGCATCCCTGATATAATGGTTGGATCAAAATCTTCATCAACTTCTAAAGAACCAGATAGTGCATCAATAACCGTGAAACCAGTTGGAGTAAAAAACGTTTTACCAACTTCTTCAAAAGATGCAATACTATCTTTTCGTAATGCTTCTAATAACATATATCCTCCTCTCCTACTTTAACAAATTTTTATTAATTGGTTGTTTTTGGGTTTCCTTCGATTGTTGTTGGGCTATAAAACCCATTTTATTATAAAGATCAAGTTCAAGTGAGATAAACATTCTTGAATTAATAAGGAGTAAATTTTGTTCAGACATATTATCTCCTAAATTTGTTGTATATTCAGCATTTAATCTTCTCATTCTAATAAGAAACCATTCTGAAATATAATGTTCTAGTATGTTAGTAGCATTACCTGCATCATCTATAGCATTATAATATCTATAAAATAAATTTTTTAGATCTTTAGATATTTGAACCGACATTAATGTTGCAAATCCAACGAGTTTTTTTTGTATATCAATTTCACTTAATGAAGAATCAAGAAAACCTTTTATAACAAATTTATTTTTACTTGCAATTTGAACTAAAATATTATGAATATATTTTAAAAAATTAAATTCTAAAAATTCATTAAAAATTGATAAACCTTCGCGAATATATTGTTGCTCAAAAATTGATATAGGGGCTTTTAATGCCATTTCAATTCCTTTTTTCTTTCCAAGAAAATTTCCAACTATGAATGTTATTGAACAACAAATAAGACAAATTATAATAATAAAGCCAATTACATTTAGCATATAAATCTCCTATAAATATTCTAATGTAAAAGAAAAAATAAAACTCCAGAGCCATTTAAGGCTCTGGAAATAATATTACACATTTTTAGGTATTAACGTAAAAGGATAGAATAAATCACTATTCTTTTTTGATATATAAATTTTCTTCTCTTTTAGTTTTTCCTTTTTATCTATGAAATGACAGTTTATAACAATTATTTCATTGGGTTGATAAATAACAGAATTATCTAAAAACACATATTGATCTTTATAATAAAATGGAGAAATAAAAGATAAGCCCATACTCTCTTGTAACAAAACAAAAATATCATACGTAAGATGTAAATAAAGTGTTACATTATCTTCTGGCTTACGTAATTGTTTTAAATTTGTCTCTTTTTTACTAATAATATCTGATTTTAAAAAGGGAAGAAATATAAATTTTCCTTGTCCAATACTGTTGATTAAATATTTTAATTCAGATGAAAATTGTGAATCATAATACACTGTATAATCAATATCTTGATTGGTTGTTTTATTTATATCGTAAAACGATTGCAAATGATTTTTAATATTCCTATCAATAAAGAAATGAGTAACACGATCTTTATAAATATACAATCTTTTTAGTTTAAGAATAAAATATTTGTAATAGTTATAATTTTCAATAAAAGTATAATACTGACAAAAACCACTTTGTTCTATTAGTGTTCCCATAAATTTTTCACTTTCTTCAGTGAAATAATTTCTAAAAGATTTATCATAAATAAATAATTTTTGTAATGATCTTGAATTTCTCAGTTGATCAGTTAATTTTTCTAACTGTTGTTTCATATGTCACTCCCCTTAGCATGAGTAGATAATCGTTTCATACTGGACTGTACTAATAATTTATTGAAATTAGTACTTGAAATTTTTATGAACTCATTATCTATAATATCTAAATATGTTTCGTTTTTATGTAATAATCTTGGGAATTTTGAGATGTTAGTAATATCTTTATCTTCTTCCATTCTTTTTATTTTCTCTAAACATTCATCGCTAATATATTTTTGATATAATTCAATAAATTTTTGCCAATTTCCTTTTACTAAATCAGGATGAATAGGTAATTGTCCTTCATGATACAATCTATGAGCGGTAGGAGATAATGGTACAACTGAGATATAAAACATATAATGGACTTCACATACTTCTTCAGCAATTTGACTTGTTGTAAAAAAACCATCTTCTTGTAAATGTTTATTTGCAATAGCATAAGTAATATCAAATAAGGTGATCGGATAATGATGAAGTTCAACACTAAATCGATTATTTAATGAATAACCTTCATAAAATGCACATCGACTAATATCTAAAGTCAATTTTAAAAATAAGGTCCAAACCCCATATTCAAATGATTTTCTAATTATTCGTTCAATTTTTTTAATACGTTTTACTTCCAAATCAGTGTGATTAAAAATATAATCACTTTTTGGAACCGAATCTATTTCAATCGGTCTTATGTCTAATTTCATACTGGATCCTTTTATATATTATAGTTTTAAGAAAGCTTAAACTACATAATATAATTTTTCTTAAGGAGCAAAAAACATTATGGAAGAAGAAAAAGTCACTCAAAAAGAATCAATCCTTACTCAAATATTAAAACTCAAAGAATATGATTCAGTCACATTATCATCACTCTCAAAAGAAGATGCTCAAAATCTTAAAACAGAAATTCAAACATGGAAACAAAATTTTATTGATACAAGAATAAAAAATGGAGATGCAGCCTTACAACATTTTGAAATAATGGCTCGACATGCAGTTATTAGTGAAAAATTACGTATTATATTACTCCAACGGGAAGAAGAATTACTTTCTTCAATAAACGAAGCTCAAAAAGATTTAAATGAATGGAAAGTGCAGAGTGAAAATTTATCTGAGCGAGATATTCAGAAAAAGTTTACTAATGAACAAATTATGGATATTTCACGGCTTCGAAATCAAATCATTCCTGGTTTATTTATGGAATTAGAAACATTAATAACTGCTATAAAAGAAAATGAAGAAATTAATAAAAAAAGTAAAGAATATATAGTAGATGAAAAAGATTCGGTGATTACCGCGCTTGATTTATTTATAAATGAATAGTGCAAGTGATATGTTTGGAGCTCTTGCAAAAGAGCTCTATAAAAATCCTTTAATAGAAACTATTCGAAATAGTAATATTGAAGAATATGATATTCATGCAGCCCATTTAATGGCTATAAAATTAATTGAAGGAGATGATCTATATAATTCGCTGTGTACTATGCCTAAATTAGAACGAAATATAGAAATAGGAAAGATGCAAATAAATAATAAATCATTATCAAGAAAATTACAAGATTATTTATTTCTTTTTAAAAAGGAATTTATACTTAAAAACAAAATAAAACGATCAGAAATTATTGAAACTACTAAGGATTCAATAACTCTCTTAAACAAAATACCAACAGTAACAAAAATTAACATAAACGGAACTGAAATAGAATTTAATAATAAAGATGGAGTGTTTACCACTTATTATCGAATTAATAATAAATCAATTTATTTTGATGCAATAACAAAAAAAATACGAATAAAAGGAATAAATGATGATATAATTCAAAATAGTTCTTTTATTAATGATTATTTTATTCCATTATTAATTACCTTCGAAGCAATAAAAAATATGACGAGTGGTCTTATATTAAAAAATATTAAATTATATCGATTAAAATATATTACGAATGATAATAAAAATATTTATCGAAGTATTGATTATGATAATAAATTTTTATATGATATTAATAATGAAGTTGTCGAAAGTGATGTTTATATACCAAATAAAGAACACGACCTTATTCAAATTGATAATTATAAGAATTATGTATTACCGTTATTTAATACCGTTTTATAATAAAAGCTTCTCCACCATATTAT
>LSPZ01000119.1_pt1 | contig 13195 bp, 12 predicted proteins | sample 651281 | NCBI WGS metagenome assembly LSPZ01 (sample SAMN04438313, study PRJNA306036) | termite gut metagenome | isolation source: viral DNA filtered from gut of termites from termite colony 2 | host: Coptotermes formosanus | place: USA: New Orleans, Hayne Blvd. | collected 2013-06-18
ACTTTTTCGTTCCCTGTATTAAATGTGTGCACTTTTGCAGATGCAAAAGAGCATGCTTCTTCAATTGCCTCGTTGTTAGGAATTGAAACGGGTGTTACTTCTTCTTTGATGCCTTTGGCTTAACCTTCACTTCCGGTTCCTGGACTGTCTCCTTCGCCGGTTGTTTTAGGCTCGGATGGCTTTTCTCCAGAGCCGCTTTCGTCGCCCGAAACTCCGCTCTCCGAGCCTCCGCTTTTTTCTTCGCTTCCGCTATCTCCGGTGGAAGTACTCGATTCGGGCTGAGCTTCAGTTCCGGATGCGCCTTCGGTTTTGTCACCTTCGGACCCGCTTGCCGCTTTTCCTCCACCTTCTGCCGAGTTTCCCGCAGCTTCGCTGCCGCTTCCTTGATCTTGTTTGTTGTCGCCACTGTCACTGCCATTTGTCGCTCCTTCTGTTGGATTTTCTGTTCCTGCCGCATCACTTGATGCCGGATCAGATTGTAAAGGGTCTTGTTCTTTTGACGCTGCATCTTCAATTGTCTTTTTTGCTTCGGCAATTTTAGTTGCAGATTCTTTATACCGGTTTAATTCTCCGGTTACTTTTTCTTTAATATGATCGATAACATCCGCATTCTCAGCAATAATCATTGCTGCAAAACTGGTAAACTGATGATTCATTGTATCATCAAGTAACGTCATATTAACCATTTCGTTTGCTACAAATTCGTTTATTTTTTCAGTATTAAGTCCACATTCTTCTTTCACTCGATCCATATTGAATCGAAGATAAGATTCTGTTTGTGCACATTCTGTTGCGACCGAATATAGTTCCCGCATAAAACCTGGGAGTTTTCCTTCAGAAGCCAACTTTGGAAAATTTGATTCTTTATTTATATCAGTATACATTGAATACGCCATTTCAGCGATATATGCTTTAATCGCTGGTTGTTGCATAGTACTACCTTCAATAGGGCACGACTCGGTAATAATAGTCGACAACACTTCGGTTATTAATCGATCAGTAAGTGTGTCTTCAAATAATACTTCTGCTTTATTAATGTATTTTGCGATAGCATGAATGTCTAAAAATTGAGATTCGACGGTAATTTTTGCATCTCCCAAATTAGGAAGTTTAATACCATTTTTGAAAAAAGTGTGCTCCTGTGCAATAGTTGCATTCTGTTTCGAAATATCAATTGCAGATGCATGTTTTTTAAAAGCTGCAGTACGCGCAGCTAATGCTTCAGGAGATATTGTGTGTTCATTAGTAATTGTTTGTTTTTTTTCTGGGTGGAATAGAGAATTCCCAAATGAGATTCCGCTATTTTTCGACACCCCGTCAAATAAACCCATACGGTAGTCCTCCATTATGATTTCAAAATATTGACAACAATATTCGGGGTTAAAACAACTGTCCCCGATTCCTTAAATAATGCTTCATCTATTTTCTGGTCAATCGAAACTTGTTCGGGGACCGTTTTAATTTGTGAAAGTGCTTTATCTGAAAGTTTAATTGTTTGCACATTTGCAGATGCACCATTTAAACTAACAAATTCGAGATATTCAATATCACTAAATGTCGTACGCAAATGTGTCAATAATCCGTCAAGATTAAAAGAACCTGCCGCCATCGCGTTCTTTACATATGTTGTTACTTCTTGAATGATAACAATTCTCATACTATCAGCCATTTCTTCATCCAATAATCGACAATTTAATACTATCGAAAAATTGAGACGAGGAAGATTGCTATAATTGACGGCGTCTCCATATCCTTGAATGTATTGTTCGGATGGACCAGTTGTATTATATAATCCAATGGTAACAGAATTATTTTCAACAAGACGCGGAAGTATTTGTTTTTGTAATGTATCAGTCAATGATTTTAACTTTGTATATATCAATCGTTTATATTCATCGTTTAATAATGATGGTAATGTTATAAACGGAAGCCGTTTAATCATAAACGTAATTTTTGAAGGAACTGCATATATCGGTTTATTTGTATTAGGATCATATTGCATAATAGGTTCCCCTACACGATGCGCCCAAATTGGACTTCCGTCTCCATCGAACATTAATTCTCCGATGTTATGAATTACAATCGGATCATTGTTGCCATCAAGTGCAATAGTTCCATCTTCGTTATATTGATAAATCGGACGATCATATGTTGCTTGAATATTTTGACTATATGTTGGCCATACTGGTTGAGAGGCAATAACTTCAAGGGCAGTAGAAAATACATTCGAAACATCACGGACAAATTGAAATTGTTCGGCTATTTCATACATATCTGTCACTACAAATCCTCGTGCAACATCATTTGCTGTAAGCATATAGTTGTTAAATTCAGACGGGAATGGTACATCAGGGCGATATACAATATAAATACGAAGTTGTGATTTAAATGGTATAAAATACTGTTGAGGAACAATGTCGGTTCCGGCATATACTTCATCAGCCGTTGGGTAAATCATTTGGTTAACGATGCGAATCATATCATCAGGGTGTAAACAGTTATCCGTAATTAATTCTGCAGAAAATATTAATTTAGTACCATCAGCATTTGTGGTAGCTTTATTCATTTCGATAAATGCATACGTTCTTCCAATATCATCAAGAAGTTCCATTTTGACTTTCATTCGAAAATCTGCCAATGTTGTTGCTGCAAGAAATTCTTCCATGATAATATCAGAAATTGCAATTTCGATTGCAATAGTATAAATGTTACTTCTCACGCTTTCACGAATAATCGTAACAGTATTGATAGCAAACTTTTCCGGAGAATTTGGATTATTATATCCAAAAACGGCACCAAGTGTTGCATCAGACTGAATATCGTATAATGCCACAAAATAGGGATTTTTGAATATTTTAATTAAATACGGACACATCATAAGCATACCATCATACTGCTGAAGCTTGTCCCAAAGATATACCCAATCGTTATTTTTAAGCGCGGTTGTCGGGCTATTATTATCGGAAGATTCGCTATCATGAGCAAGTACAAACCGAGTATGATTATATGATACCGCATCATTTGCAAGCCAAAACTGATAGACATTATCGGGGCTAACCATTCTTGCATCTATTTCTGGCATATTGGTAGTATCTTCTTCAATAATCGAAAGATCTCCGGTACGTGTTGGTACAATAAATGACGTTGCAATATCCTCGAGAACAGTGTACGCCATAAACTCCCGCATAAGAATATCGTCACGTTGCCGTATACTTTTTACACCATTTGAATTTAGATACCGTTGTAAATCAGGTTCCGATGTAATAGTATTTCGAGATGATCGATATTCAACAACCATATTTCGTAATAGATCTAACGATGGTCGATCTGTTCCATTACGAGATTTTTCAAGTAATAATTGTGCAATTGGTTGAATACCAATAAAGGCATTTTCAAAAATATTATCAGTATTTTGATTAAATATAACTTGAATTTCTGGATCAGTAAATGTAAAATTTCCAGCAGCACCTTCGGTAATATACGTATCAACCTTAATTCGAGAATTGAATGCTGGCTGAAAATGCTTCGGATTTACTGAAAACGAAATATCATAGGTTGTTTCATCGAGCAATCGATAATAACAAAACTTCTTTCCATTTGGATCAATTAACACACCCTGATAATAAAGTTCAATTTTTTCCCATGGTGCATCATTTGTTTCACGATAAAATACTTCAAACCCTGCAAGTTGTGAAGTATACGGAAAAGTAAAAATATCAGACTCGATTGAATTCGGCGTATAAATAATTTCTTGAGAAGTTAATGCTAGTTGCCTGGCAGTTGTTTTTAATATATAATATTCGACATTATCTATTATTTGTGTTTTCCCGATAACATATGTTGATTCGATATCAGAGTACGAATTTCGGACCGACATATCATATTTACATGATATTAAGGGTTTTCCACCCGATCCTTGTTTTACGACAATATCGATTGGGTAATCAATCTTATAATAATACTTATCAAGTACTAATTGCGTATTCGAAGATATTGTAAGCATTTTATATCCAAGCCCTGGACGCTCAATTGCTTTTGCAACGATATCTCGTGTTCGAATTGCAAGTACTACATCAATTACCGCAGGCTTTGCAAAAAAATCCGTGATATGTGCAGTTGTTGCATGTAAATATACACTATCATCAAATTTGGCAACGGTAGGAAATATTTCTTTGCTACGAGTATTTACGTTATAATATTGATCTTCGATGGCATTCGACATAAAATCAAATGCCATACCGATAATACCAGCATTTAAATCGCTTGGCTCGGCGCCATCTGTACGCTCCTGAAGAAAAAGCGTACGCATTTTTTGAATCCATTTAGATTTCATACTGGCAGAAGATCTGCCATAATCTAATATACTATCTCCAACTGCCATGGCAGGCTCTCCTTTATATTATAATGAACGATAAACCAATTTTCCATCATATACCCACGGATGTCCAACCCATTGATTTTGAGGATCCGGATAAAATATTCCATTTTCATAAAGTACTTTTCCCGAATCGTCTTTTCCAGTAGGCATAAGACGATTATATTTTCGGTTTCGTTCTTGTGTTCTTGCTTGATTTGCTACATTTTCCCAGGTGATAAGAAAATTGTCTTCTTTCCATTTTTCAAGTTTTGAATTAAATGTCGAAACCTGATTTTCAAGCCGTTCGCCACCAGGAACGTGTTTAGCTTTTGCAAGTGACTCTACGGTAAAATTAAAATCATAAATAATTTCAGGATTCATAATTTCTGCATGATTATAATGGTATGTAATTGAAATTGCAGGCTCCGCAGGAGATCCTCGTTTACTTGGAACTAATGATGTAATTGGAAGATTAATTGGAAATACTCCTGTTAATTTTCCGTATAGTTTTATTGAGAATCCATCGGTTCCTGTTACAAACCAATAAATTGATGACATATAATCATAATATAAATATTCTAAAGAATCTTGACACGGTTGCATTAATCCTTTACCCGTTTTATCCATATACATCATCCATAAATAATGCATCATAGTAACCGATATGTTAGAAGTTTCTGCTCCATATCCAATGGTAACTTGGCCGGAAGAAGTTGATTCATTCATCCCTTTTGCATCGGATGTAATATTTCCTGCTTGATCTCCATCATAATCATATTTTTCCATAATAAAATCTTGCATACCCGATATACTATCTGAAAGGTTTGATACAAGCGGAATAAATGGGGTGCCTCGTAATTTATTGAGACCATTTCTTTCAACATTAGTCCAAAGAGCATTTGCATACTCAAGTTCTTTCGCGCCAGTTGCAGGATTTGTACCAAATAATTGATTTCGATGTGTTATGTTATTTTCATCAGTAGGAAATAGACCGTTCCCATACGGAGGCATTAAAGATGCCAACATTAAACATCCTTCGAGAGAAGAAGCTGCTAATGCTGAAGATGAATCCATTCCTAAATTATTTGCAGTAAATGCACAATAAGGGCGAGTCATGAAAATATGAATACCATTGGCTACATGAGGATTGAAATAATCAAGCCGGTGAAGCGAATTATATAATCTAAAATAACTCGTATCATCCATCGAATCCGCACCGGACATCACCAATGCTCCGAAATAAGCACTAAGTAAACTATCATCAGTAATATCAGCTTGGATACGGTGCGGAGATGCAACACTTAACGGATTTGTTGTCGCCATGACTTCCTCCTTTATTATAATATAATACTTACCATGATGTTTTACCATAATATTCAATCACATTTTTGAATATACATAATAAGAATGTAAGGAGAACTGTATGAAAGATTTTAAGAATAAAAAAGACAAAGAAACTACTCTTATTGCTGAGGAAAATATTCCAGATACTATTATCGAGGATATTAATCCGAAATCTATTACCACCGATATACTTGATTTTGATGTAGTCAACACTCTAAAGGCAGCTCGAAAACAAAAACCTGTTGAAATTAATGCTGCTAACATTATTCGCGAAAAGGTTATGAATAAACCACATATTCAACATGTAAAACAAAGTCCTGTCGATATCAGATTGTCTAAAAAACGTCGTATAAGTGTTAAAGAAAAAGAAACAAACGGTCAAAAATTCTAGGAGTATCTATTATGACAGAACGAATTGATCTTGAAGATTTAATAAATGGAAATTATCAAAATCACATAATAGGGAACCATCGTGATAACTCCTCCACATTGGCCTATATCTATTATTGAAAAAACTATACAGGAGAATAAAGACGATTGGCATAATATATATAGCCATGATATCTGGTACGGTAATAACGAAGTTATAGAATTTTCAAAAGGAAATCGTGATTATATCGCAGGATATAAACCAGATTATTCTGGATATATAGAAACTCCAATCATTTTGCCTAAATATTATTCTAAAAAAATAATTAATAATGATATAATCATAACATGTTATGATTATGAACATTATTCAGAAAGATGGAAAAAACATGTTTGGATATGTAATGATACAACCGGATTACAATTTATATCCATGGTAAAACATCCAAATGAATTGTTTAATATATTTTGGCATATTCGCGAGTATATATATCGTTCTCTACAATGGTTACTTTACTATCGTCGATATATATACGACATTCCAAAATATATTCAAAATATTATCCAATTTATTAAACAAATTGGAAATGTGACAGTGTTAATGAAACCATATAAATTAAATTCTAAAAAACCATGTAATATATATATAAAAGAATTTAAAATGGATCCGGAGGTATCTCCAAAATATACTCAAAACAATAAAAATCACGCATTTGTTAATATATATACGGACTTTAAAAGATTTTTAACCAGAGTAGATATCACAGGTCCAAGACCATTAACTCCGGAAGAAGTATTGTTTATATTATCCGAAGATGATGATGAAAATGATAGAGACCCATACGATTATCGTCGTGAAGACATATTTAATTGGGCTATTGATATTCGTGAATATAAACAAAATGGCCGTAAACGAAAAATTCGTCAGTGGGATTTTGCAAAACGTATATGGAATAACGATCATCCAGCTTCTAAAATTTAATATAAATAATATAGCGAATATTCGCTATATTATTTTTTTTTTGAAACACTATTAATAAAAAAACATAATAAGTAAATTAATAGGAGTGACCAATAATGATACAAACTCGTACAACAACTAAAACAATATGTAATTCAGAAGGAAAAGCTGTTAAAATTCTCGAATGGTTTACTACATTTGAAAAAGATTCGACAGGAAAAAAGACACGACGCACAATTAAAAAAGAATACACCCCACAACAATATGAAGAATATAAAAAATTATCATTACCATCAAATCTTTTAAAACAAACTATTGAATAAATACGTATATGACACAGAATATTCTGTGTCATATATTTTTGAAAATTATATGTAATATGAAAACATCATAGTAAATAGAATAACTAAATTATAGGAGGAATTCCAAATGCAATCACTTGGACTTATTGCGAATATTATACAAACAGTTACAGGTAATAAAAACGCAACCCCTGAAGAAAACGAAGATATGATGGGAATGTATAACGATTTAAAACAATTAACTCGTGGTCCCAAATCTATTGCGAGTGAATCACGAAAAAGTATATTTGATTATCCATTTTTGATTTCGAGTAATGTAACATCTCTTGATCATATTGCTCAAATCATTAAAGGGTGCGAAGTTGAATATATGAATATGATTATATTAATGGCTGGAGTAAGCCCAACTACAAACTCGAAAGATCAAGTTGAAATTCAACGTACACTTTCAAAATACCATACGAGTGGAGCAGATTATAATGCCTATGAAGATGCCGGTATTCAGGAATTATCACTTAATAACGCGTGGAAAAAAGCAAACGGTGTTGCATATGAAGCAAGTGCAACTCGTACCACCACTACGACTGAAAAAGATCCAAGTGGGAAAGTTATAAAAACGGTGGAAACTTCTACGACAGACAACAAAGGTGATGAACCATCCAAACCTGAAACTTATACAGGAACGATATATTCGTCAAAAACGATCATTGATAAGTATTCCAACATGTTTAATTCTACTATCGTAGAAATTACCCTTCGGCTTGATAAAACAGACAAAACCGCCATTCAAATTCCAATTGGTGTCCATGGTACCGGCCATCATCTCCCTTATAAAGAATTACTCTATATCATGACCCGGTATATTTCACATCAGACACACGGATTTGTAAACCGGTTTATCAGATGGACTTCCGGAGAAATGAAAGGGTTACATAATCTTTTATTCCGGTACGATGAAATAAAATCTGATATTGCTTATGAGCGGCGTGTTGGCACGAGTAATTCGTGGATGAAAGTTCTTCGAAGCAGGGCGAACAATCACAAAGTAAATATTCTCAGTCGATCGATCGGAAGAGCTACAAAATCCAGTCTGGCAAAAGCAAATGACATTCTTCCTGATTGTACGTTTGTAATTAGTATGGCCGACGTAGATACGTTAGAGCAAGATACTGGTATAAACTTGTTTACCAATCCGCTTGCTGCATCAAAATTCTTAAATGATGCAATGGGGCTCGGGTTACTTATTATTGATGATGTGCACGAAATTGTACACGTGCTCTTTGCATCATATAACAAATTTACATCAACACCAATCAAAGCATTTGCTGCGAAATTTAAAGAGGAAGGCGACTTTGCAAAGTTAATGGTCGACCTCATGAAAAGAGTATAGGAGGAACCATGTCTAACATTTTTGGAGCCGATACGGCAAAAAAGATACCAAAAGTGCAAACAGAAGACGGTATTACGCAGATTCTCACTTGTGAAAATTCTCGTTCTTTTTTTTGTACTAATGAAAAAGGAAAATTTGTAATTACTAACGAATCAGTGAAAACATTTGTCCTTGATAAACTGTACACAATAATATCTCAAAAGATATCGAAACTCGATGCTGATTATCAGGAGATTTTAAAAAGCAAAGGCGACTATCTTAAATATAAATATTTTTCAACAATCGATGCGACGGTAAAAGAGTTGTCAAATCTTTTAAAAGAGCAATCTGATAAAGTATCTGGACAGTCAAAATGGCAACTTGAAAGTATTTTTACTGCGCATGATAATATTGTAAAAAACGTAAAGCATTTCAAAGATGCATTTGCATACGATGTCGTTGCTATTAAGCAATATTATCTAGTTACAGTTGCATCAATTATTTATGCGACGGGTTTCATTGTATCTACCATGCTTGATTATGAACGCAGGAATACAACTGTTCCGTACGAGATTATATTCAAGAATGTAAATATTCTTGAGCGCGGTCTTCCGAAAAATATGATGACTACGATTGAAACGTTTAACAACGATGTTAGACGAAACGCATTATTTAAAACAGTATCTGCGATTAAAAACAAAAAACCTATGGCTGCTGTGCGTAGAGAATCGAAAGACTTTGTAACTAACGAAATGGCTGTAGAAACTATTCTTACAATAGGCGCTGTTGCAGTAAGTCTTATTGTTCTTATTCCGCTTATTAGACATTCAATTTATTTCTTTATGCATACAAAGCTTAGGTTATCTGAATATTTTGATCAACAAGCAGCATTTTTGGAATTAAACATAAAAGCATTAAAAGCCCGAAATGTCGATCAAAAAATAATCGACAAACAAACTAAAGCTGTGGAAAAACTCCATAACTTTGCGGCCAAACTTTCTGGTGATGTTTATGTTACCGAAAAGGTTGTCGAGAGCGAGATTGCAAGTGAGGATAAATCTGTTGTTGCTGAAGCCGATAAAAAAGCTCAAAAAGATGCAGAAGATGAAAATCCTGACTTTAGTAATTCGGATATATTATTATAAGGTGGCGAATCATGATAACACTTGAAGAAAATAATGAAGAGCTACTTACTCTTGAAAACGACATATTTGCATTGAGTACCGAATGTGCAGACATTGAATTGGAAATAATACAATGTGAAAACGAACTTATGCGGTACTCAATGGCAAAAGAAGTTGTACATCAAACAGTTACAAATGAGAATCATTTAGTATTCTCGTATGAGAGTATCGAAGAAGAACAAAAATCAATATGGACAAGAATTATCGAAGCAATTAAGCGCTTTTGTGATAAACTTAAACAATTTTGGGAAAAGATTGTACTTTGGATTAAATCTCAAGTATATAATACTGATCATCAATGGTATACAAAGAATCAGTTTAAAATGAAACGAGGTATCGAGAATGCTCAAGATACTGATACTGTTCGTATACACAAATACCAAATTACCGATCCTGTAAATACTATTTTTAATGATATTGAAAAGATTCAGAAATCTCTCGGAATCTTTTATAATGATGCTGAACAGATTGTCGACATGTTTATGGTTCCGGCTCAACACAAAAATATCTTTCAGAAATTGAAAGAAAGATTCGGAGACGGAAGTATACAGTCAAAAATGCTCTCACAAATAAAAGAACACTGGAATGAAGTACAGCAATCTATCGGTATTAATGATATGCAAGGAACGTTTACTATCATTAATGTAAAAGATACGATACGTCGAAAATATTACGGAGAAGATTCTTCTTCTGATAAAATCGAAGTTCCTGTTACATCATTTGTTAAAGATGATAAAATTATTGATCGATTTATGGACCCTGCAAAGGCTAAAACTGTAGAGATCTTATGTACTACAATTCAAAATGGTTCTTCAAAATTGCAAGCTGATCTTGATAAATTGACTCGGTATTTATCGAGTTCTGAAAATAAATCAATTGAACCAGAATTGCTCAAAGACTATGAAGATAGTAAGAATGGTGCAATTACAATTATACGGGGAACGCTTTCGATTTGTAATATTATCGGTAGTTCTTATTGGAGTATATTCCTTAAAATAAGGGACGATGTCAAAAAGAGCATCCGTACATATCTACAGATTGCAAAACGTGTTAAGTAAAAATAATGAAGGAGAAGAACCATGATTAAAAACAAAACGTTGAGAAATGTTATATCATTTTGTGTGATATTCATTATTGCAACTATTATTATGACATTGATGTCGTATGTATTTTCGTTATACAGGAAGCAAGTTATCAATCAACAGTTTTCGGATCTAGTACAGGAAGTAGATGATTTATGTACTAAAAATTCTGTTATACTTGATACATACGATGATTGGGATCAGTATTATGATTATTATACACACGGGTTGGCAGTATCTGCACAGATTATTGATAATCGTGATTCAACATTTGCGGCACTGTATGATACTGAGTTGAATATAATCTCAATTCGAAATTATGATAATAAGTACATCGATGTACCATTTGATCCGTTAGTATATCCGGAATTTATTGATGCTGTGCGTGATAAATCTTGGAGTGGTACATTAACGATAAATAATGTACTTGTTATAAATAAAAAACATGTATACCGACCGTATGATGTCTATTTCAGAATACTACCGTCGATTGATGTTGAAAATTACGTCATCTTAGTGGTATCAAAACCGCGCGTTATAGATAACGTTGTTGTTCCTACATATTTTACAATTTGTATTTACTCGGTATTTATTATACTATCCATTTCAATCGGAGTATTCATGTTTTCCCATAAAGAATTATGGAAAGCATTAAAACAAAATCGTAACAGGGGGGGGGTGAATACACCATGGATTTCACGAGTATAAAGATCGGATTGACGCAAGGGAGCAAAGGTCCTCAAACTATATTGTTTGCTATTGTCATTAACGCCGTTATTCAAATATTAAATATTGGAATAAATCATATCAAAACGTCTATCACTAATAAAAACGAAAAACAAGGCCATCTTCAGAGAGATATGTCAAATAATATTATCCAAAATCTGATTGATAATATTATTAAAAAGTATGATGGAGTTCGTGTAAGTGTTATTGAATTTAGTAACACTAATAAGAATATTGCGTTAATACCATTTAATCGAATGGTGTGTACATATGAAACGTATCGCATCGGATATCAATCCGCATTCGATATATACAATAATATTCCAACAACACTTATCGGAAAAACTTTACAACAAATGGTTGAGAAAAAACACGTAATTGTTTCTACCGATAATCGCGATCCGGATATTGTTGATATGGCATACGAATTGCTTGAAAAACGAAAATCAAAATATGCACTTTGTATACCAATAATGAAACCTCTTGATAATATTATGATTGGTTATATTATATTTGATAGTGATGATATATCATTATTCACCGAAGAATTAATCACCGATTTAAGTTATATATCAGCAAGAGTTGGTACATTGTTATCGTTCAAGTAAATATATCCTGCTACCATATGGTAGCAGGATATATTTTATTTAGAAAGCGTTCCAACGTCTTTTCCGCCACTTCCGTGACGTCTTTGCCATTTGCTAATCGAAGATGTCCAGAACCCGATAACAAGAATTCTGCGTACAAATACTTTGTCTGGAGATCCATCTACACCGGGATTAACATATGCTATACAATATGGTGATGATAAGATAGAATTGTTTGACGCTCTACCTAACAATCCGTTTTGTTGTAAATTAACTGCTCCACCGGTTGCATGTGATAACAATGCAAACCCTGCAGTTAGTAATCCTGATACTACGAATGCAATAACATTTTTATCAATACCTTCTTCGCCATTATTGGAACCGCGGATTTTATCAGCAAGTTTCCCAAGTCCCCAGTTGAATAGTCCGTATATACCGTGGCCGTTGATTTCTTTAAATTCAACTTTATTCATAAGACTGAAATTAAATATTTTACGAAGAACTTGAGATGCGTCAAGTTTTAATTTAGATTTATCTTGATTGGTAAATGATCTGTATCCAAGTTTACCAATATAATAATCGTCAAATTCTTTTAATTTGGATTGCATATGTTTGCTTTTCCATATTCCATCAGCATCGGCTGCAACTTTTTCGCCATCTGAAAATTTAGCTTCAAAACCTAGGCCAAGCCATGTGATTCTACACTTAGTCGTATCAGGCGCTTCTTTATCATCCTTATTATTAAATAGTGCTTCTGTAGTGACCACCATTTTATCAGGACGATCCGAAAAAAACTCGGCGGACTTGATTGTTGCTTCAAGCAAAATCTCTTCCCCTGGTTCGATCTCTTCTCTACCTAATTCTTCAGGCGTACAGAGATCTTCTAACGTAATTCTTTCTACCATGTTATATAC
>LSPZ01000120.1_pt1 | contig 13127 bp, 29 predicted proteins | sample 651281 | NCBI WGS metagenome assembly LSPZ01 (sample SAMN04438313, study PRJNA306036) | termite gut metagenome | isolation source: viral DNA filtered from gut of termites from termite colony 2 | host: Coptotermes formosanus | place: USA: New Orleans, Hayne Blvd. | collected 2013-06-18
TAGGTGCTGGGGGCCTTGCGGCGGGGTGGTCGAACCCACCGCGGGCCTGCTGTGGGCGCGTGTAGGCGGGAACCTCGTCCTTGACTTCGTCGAGCTCGGCCGTGGAGTCAGCATCGTAGTCAGCCAGCTTGCCGAGGCGGCACTGCTTGGACTGCAGGCTCTTGATTTTACGGGTCAACGCGTCCTGGTCTGCGGCGAGCTGCTCGACATCGTAGTCCTGGGTCGCGGCGGCGCCGGTATACGGCTTGCCGGTCTTGGTACGGATCATCAGCTCTGCGTACATTGCCGAGATATAGGTCTTGCAGGTTACTACGGAGCTCGACAGCCCCTTCTTCTTGGCCTTGCTACGGTCGGACCGGCGACTCTCCAAGAGTCTACCAAGCTGGTCGTCATCGCAGCCTTCCAGCAGCGCGGCGTCGGACTCGATCTGGCCTTCCGGCACAGTCGCTTTGATCAGGTCAAGCAGGTCGTTGGTGTTGCCTTCGCCGATGACCCTGTTGGCCAGCTCGGCATGCTCAGACCCTTTTAACATGATTTCCGACGCACGGGTGTTGGCTCTGTCAATCAGCGCGGGAGTGTAGTCCAGGCGGCGGCTCTCGAGTCCTTTGCTCTCGGTCGCGGTCAGGCTCTCGAACGGATTGACGGTGTCGTTCTGGTTGGTTTTGTTGTTGGTTCACATTGGTAATCGCTCCTTCAAATAATATTTGGAGCGGGTCAGCCAACCGTCACACATCGTGCTATTCAGTTGTTGGAGAGAGCACGATGGGGAACTGTTCGCATGACTCACTCTCTAAATATATTATACCGTCGATTCAGCGAAGAGTATACCCTTATTTCACTGTCGGAGCGACGCTGTGCCGGGGCCTCTTGAGCGGGTCGTGCGTTTATATACGTCACTGGGAGCCGGCCTTTTGGTTAACGGAATGCGTGTATTGCGTCGCGGTTTCCTTGCCAGAACGGAACGGCTCCGCGCCGCGGAAAATAAAAAGAGGTAGGACATACCATTTCTGATACATCCTACCTCTTTAGCTTAGATGACTATTTTACTCGAGTGTATCCTATTGCTGATCTATAATATACTTGAATGCTTCTGTCAGTGCAGAGAATACTGCTGCATCCATATCTAACTTTGTAGACATGCTACCTACTTCCAAGCGAACTTTCATACTGTAGAACTCTTCAGCCAGTGCATCAAATACAGCTTCACCTACTTGGCTACTGGTATCCAGTGTATTGGTAATGAACGGTTGTGCTTCAAGGTATGCTAAGAGCTTAGCAACCTCTATGGCATTAGGTTCAATAGCCTGGCTGATGATATCCGCAGTAGTTTCCCTGATAGGTTCGTCCGATTTAGGCTCATCTACATACACTGCTTTCAGGTTGTGCTGCATGTTGAGAGCCTCACTGATAGTAATCTTACCATACGACCAACCAATGCACTCATCACTGATAGCCTCCATAGTATCTGCATCAACTACCTGCTTCATGATGAACGTCATATCAGTCTCAGGTGCGTAGGTGATATAGGTCTCAGTAGCTGTGTTCCTCTTGTTATTCATTATTATGCATCCTTTCATGTTCAGAATGCTGGTACTCTCACTCCCAGCACATTCTCTGTCTACTCGCTAGGCTATGATTACTTGTTCAGCTTCTGCAGGATTTCAGCAAGCTGCTGGGCTTCCGCCTTGGACAGCACTGCAGAGCCTCCCTTAGTCAGCTTAGCTAACAGGGAGTCATCCACACTGACCTGGACTTCCTTGGCAGCTTTCTTCGCGGCAGAGTACTTCGCAGTAGCTGCAGCAAATCTAGCATCGAAGTCATCCAGTTCTTCAATCAGCTCAGGATACTTACTCTTCTTGGACGCCATGTTGTCATAGACACACTTGATAGTTCTTAGGTCATCTACAGGGATAGCCTCGATCTCTTCCAGAGTCCACTGCCAATAGGCCTTGCTGTTACCAGCACGACCAGTGCCCTTCAGACTTTCCATCCTAGTAGATACGAACGTTCTCAGCACATTGTACCGAGCCCACTCGATGTCGGCGTTGGCAATATAGGCTTTCTTCTTCATGTTAGTCTGCATGCTACTGAGGTTCTTGCTCCAGGCAACATACACCTGGTAGATTTGATATTGGCATGGGGCTGCGTTGCAGTGCTGCTGGGCCCCGCGGTTCTACTAGCGGCGTGGGCTGAAAACACGAAGACTGGTCGCCGCGTGATGGATTGGGTCATGCATAAAATGGGATTGGAGGACTAGGAATGGATAGGAACGAATACGAGCAGCGACTACTGGTTGCGTTTAGTCGCCGCGCCGCCCGCGCCCATAAAGCTGGGGACCGTGGAGCCGGCACCGCTTGGGAGAGTGCATACGACATGCTGAAGTATCTACTGGACAGCAGCTACGATTGCCTTGAGCAGTTCCTGGCACAGACGGAAGAGTGACCACGCTGCTTGGGAGGTGTGTTGAGTACAACAGCGCCGCCGCCTCCCAAGCTTTGATCTAGCCTGAGTGGGTGGGTCCCGTCAGTCCCGCCGCGAGTAGCAAAATCAAAGAATTTTTGCCTAGGAGCAATTCGAAATTAGCCAAGGGTTTGACCGAAGAAATCCCCCTAAAATTGGTCGGCCAGAAGGGTCGTACAAAAACTGTAAGCTGTAAAATTGTAAGATACTGTAAGAACTGTAAGAATTGTAAGAACTGGAAGAAAAAAAGGGTATATAGGGGAGAGGAAAAGTCGTACAAAAACTACCACACCAAATTTATGACTCGCCAAGTGATGCCATGCTAGTTTATGACTACAGCCGACAAGCCTATTCTTATAAGATACTATACATACTATATATAAATAGATAATAATAATAATAAAAATGCCGTAATAGCAAATCAACCTAGTTCGAAAAACACTAGTGTTCGTCTTTTAGTAGAAATTTTTTGTACGGCTTTTTTTCTCCCCTATATACCTTTTTTATCTTACAGTTCTTGCAGTTCTTACAGTTTTTACAGTATCTTACAGTTTTACAGCTTACAGCGGGGATGTTTCACGTGAAACATTTTGTACGGCCTTCCGGTCGACCAATTTTATAATAAACAAAGAGGAAGCACACCCAGTAGATATGGGATGCTTCCTCTTTTATTTTCTGCGGGGCGCGGCGGCGCTGGCACATTTCAGCCCAGAATCACCAATACCCGGCTCATTTCACCACACAATCACGGCGCACCTCACTCCAAGTGACGCCGGGGCGCTGGCACTCACAACATAAACTCCTCAGGCTGGTAGTCAGGGCTGTGTCCAAGGTGTTCGAGAGCAGCTGCCACCCACTCGTTGATGTCAATCTCGTCGAAGCTCGGTAGATATGGCGGGTAACCAGTAGCAACTGCCTGGTGTATCTCGTCTTCAGTCACAGTTTGAAGCACTTCAACCAGGTAGTTATAGGCCGAGCGGAAGTTAACCAGGGCGAAGAGCGCCAGCTTTCTATCATCGCTCATCACAGCTGCCACCTTGCCTCATTCTTCATGTGCCTTGCACGCTCAGAGACCTCATTTCGTAGCTTCATTTCGGTGAACGATAGTGCTTCACGCAGTAGATTGCGTCCCTGGCAGCGTGTCACCTTGGTTTCGCCGCTATGACTGATCATTCTGAGCTCAACATCCATGACCTCAAGGAATGCTTTCAGCTGAAAGTAGTCATCTCCACCGATATCCAGGTAGTTAACAGACTCGCCGTAGGACTCAGTGATGTGGTTCAGAGAGATAGCGGGGATGGAAGGGGCGACGGGTTCCGGCTCTATTGCAAGATAGGGACAATTTCTGATGGTCTCACGGATATCATGGTCAGTGGGGTCCTCGAACAACTCAGGATTGTCACCGATGAAGCCTAGCACTTCATTGCGAATGACAGATAGTTCTTGTTCCAGTAGATTGATGATGCGCAACTCACGAGCAGTGAACACTTTCATATAGCTTGTCCTCCTTTATACTTGTTAGAATAGCCCCAGCTGGCTTGCGCGGCCGATAGCTGAGAGTATGAGAATGATGATACCTGCAATGATCCAGCCTCTACGCATGAACTTGTAGCCAGGGGTTGAGGCCAGCTTAGCTTTTGCCTTCGGACTGAGGTCTGTCTGGATGCGAAGATAGGTGTGGTTGTATGCGAACCAGAGAGACACAGGGTTGCGTTGCTTGGTCTGCGGGATATTGATACCATGAGTAGCTGAGGTGACGACGCGCGGACTAGGTCCAGTTCTTCTCATTCGTAGATCCTCCGTCTGACATCTTGATGTTCACCAGGATACCATTCGATGCGGAAGATATGACCTTCGCCATACCTATCCGTCTTATGATAGGAAGCAGAGCCGATGCGCATGAACTGATCTTTCATGGGTTCAGCGTCGAACTCAGGTTCATCTACCATTTCGAACAGCTGCTGGACAGCATCATCAAGATCTCCGACGGGGACCGACTGATAGAGTTCCTCAGTGTGGTAGTACCATCCGCCTTCTTCAGGTCCACCGTAGACCTGGGTTGACTCGTAGATAGAGACGAATAGAGGATGAATGTCTACTGACTTGAGGTTGCGGAGCTTGTTGTACAGGTCTTCATTGGGGTCGTTCTCATCTGAGCTGGGCTCGAGGAGTGTGAGCAGAGTGGTGATCTCATCTTCGGTTAGAGATATGAGAGAGCGGTCTGGCAATTCGTGTGTGTCCATTGTGGGCACTCCTTTCATTTGTACGTTGGTTTTGGCTGCGTGTCATATCCTTACTATAGTAATATTATACTACGAAACTTGCGTCTTGTATACCGTTAATGAGATAACGGAAGAGTGCTGTGCACATGGAGAAGGAGAAGCAGACCCAGTAGATACCAGGTCTGCTCGGATGCTGGGGCGCGGCGGCACTGGGTTGACTAGTCTGTGGGGAGCTGTGAGACTAGCTGTGTGATGTCGACGCTGTCTGCTAGGTAGTTGAAGCGGTTCATCTTGACGGTCGCCAAGTAATGATAAAGAGCGTCACATTCATCCATACAGCTTAGGCTGAACACAGTGGCGAAGGTGCCGATTGACAGAGTCATGCTGAACAACTCATCGTTGACCTGATATAGCCGGTTGAATCGGGCTTGATGCTCCTCAGTGTCGTTGGGTAGCTTGTAGCCGAACTCAAGATAGTCGTTGTAGCGTCGATGCAGCCGGTCTAGCTCGTTCATTTGCCTCGACACATCGATGAACGAACGCACGGTGTAATCGTTGCAAGCTTCAAGTATCGCTAGCTGCTCATTGTCTGCCATGTACAGCTTTTGCTCGTCGCTAGAGAGCTTGTCGAAGAAGTCTTTCTCAGTTGATAGCAGTTCTAACTTTTGCATTGTTGGTTCCTCCCAGTAGTATGGATAGTAGACAGACTACGCGCCCGCCTCTATTATAATTATACAATAAATTCTGCAGCATGTAAACCAGTAGAATACTACTGGAGAGACGCGGCGCAGGCTTAATGGGTCAAATCGATACCTAACTCATCAAGCACAGCCTGCTCTACATCCTCAAGAGATATGTTGCCAGCAATGATTGAGTCGAACATACTATTGACTTCATGGGTCACACGTGTCATACGCTGCTTGCCGAAGCCAAACTTGTCATGGAGAACGATAATAAATGCAGCAGACAATCCTCTGACAGCATACGCAGTGGCTTCCTTGCCAACCCGCTCCTTAGTGTCCTTGCGGTCCTGGGCTAAGATTGCGGCGTCGCTGACACCCCTCTTCTTGGCGTTACGCCTTTGCTTTCTGTTCATGCACTGCCTCCATATCTACTGAGACTGAGATACTCAGGATGGTGTAGTCATTGGGCTTGTGCTGAAGCTTGTCCATGAACTCCTTAGCCGCTGCCCAGTCTACACACGGCTTTGCACAAGTGATATCACCAAGACTGAGCGTCTTCCATATGTAGATGACATAGAATATATTCGCTATCGTCGCCACTCCTTTCGCCTCTGACGTGCTAGTCTCTTCATTGCTGACCTGGTGGAGTGCTTAATAGACCAGCGCCCATGTAGATGGAGAACAAACATGCCAGGTAGTATTTCTGACCAGAACTTAGTGTGCTTCATTTCGCTTCTTCCTTGCATCGGTTATCTGCCGGTATGCCTGTCTCAGGTGCAGATAGACTACGTAGTGTGGATCGCGAACCTGTATGAGCTCAGCATTGCTGATAGCAAACTGCACGCGGTAAGCAGGGGCGCTGCCATCATCCAGTGTCCACATGTATCGTCCATAGCCGGCATCGAAGTATGTAGTAATGGATACACCGCTCTTGAGTATCTCATCTAAGAGCTTATGCAGCTCGTCGATACTGCTCATAGGTTTGCCTCAGGGCAGGTATGTACCCACTCAGGGTTCTCTCTGGTGCCCAGGTTTGCAGTGGTCCAGCCAGCGGCGTCAAGCGCATCCTTAGCATCCCAGAAGGTATCATAGCCTTCACCATCATTGTCCAACGTCTTGCCTGTGACGTCGCAGACTACCTTGAACTTGCCATACTCTTTGTCAATCATCTTGGAACTCCTCTCCTATCTCTTTGAAGTATTCAGCGATGGATTTATTGCCGACCTGATAGTACTCAGTAGCTAACTCATGAAGCTCTTCAGCCAGCTTATCATAGCTGAACACACTGATAGCATGGATGTCGATGTTCATGTACGCTTCGGCAGTGGTTGTTAAGCCACACGCGTGGGCGATGTGACACGCTGTTACAAGTTTCATGCGAACCTCCCTGACCCGAGAAAGCGCTTAAGCGATGCGCACTCGCCTGTGTGATTGTACTCGAAGTACCACATGCCGAACTTTAATGGCTGCGGCGTAGGAACCTTGTGCAGACCAGAGATATCTTGTTGAACGCCTTCGCAGAACTGGCTAGTGCACGGGATTAGGAATGGAGAGGGCTGCCGAGGCCTGGCTACGACATCATCCTCTTCAACGCCTCTGTCCAGTACTACGAAGCGCTCAGAGCCACAGACAGGGCAGCGGTACTTCATGTACCCGTGGAATGTAGTCTCCATAGCTGCACCTACAGGTTATTGTATGCTTGCTTGGCTTCACTGAGAGCCAGGCGATACTCATCGTAGATAAGCCGGAGCGCAGCGGTGAGTATCTTACGGTCGATGTGTGCCATATCCAGATCAATCTTGCTACCGTTGTAACTGATCTGAAGATGCTTACCGACAGGGTTCTGCATCATGGTTGCAAACTTGGCACACCTCTCATCCAGATGTTTGATCTTCTCCTGAAGCTCGTTGGCTTCCTTGTGCTTCTCGGGCGTCATCTTGTCTCCTCCTCAAATTCTTTTAGTTCTTCGATTAGTGCAAGCAGGGTCTCTTCATCACGCAAACTACCCTGCTCTTCATACCACGCATAGAACCTAGTATGCAGCGGCACTACCTCTTCTGTTTCCTCGGGATAGTTATAAAAGCTGGATGTCCGCAAGACACCTACATAGGCTGAGCTCAGTAGCACTGGAGTCTTGCCCATCTTGCGTACGTGCTCAAGCTCCTCCTGTGTTTCTACAGGCACAGCGTCCCAGTCATATTTCTCAATGAAGAGCTTCCATGCATCTTCGGCCAGCTTATTACCGCTACTGTGATTTATAACGTACTTGACATCTGCGGCGCCGGCTTCAAGCAGCTCTACAATCTTCTCGCTGTCACCAACAGATGCCCAGAACTTAGACGCAAGCCATTCAAGGTCAAACGAAGACGCAAGCTTGCGGTCACGGTCCAGGCTAAGCTGACCAGCCCTAAAGTTGTAGCTGCATTTATAAGGCTCATGATTGCAGACAAACAGGTCCTCTACATATACGCTACCTGGGCGTTCAAAGGCTTCACCAATACGGCTTTCAGCAATAGGCGCAGCAGGCTCATCAGAAAAGCCTAGCCAAATATACTTGATTTCATCGAGCATGTCTGCGTCCATACCACCTATGGTAAACTGCAGCTCACTGCCACGTGTTTGAAAAGGGCCCCAGCTGCTGATTTCAAATGTCAGTACATCACAGCCGTATCTACGTGACTTAACGAATCGCGGGACCCAGGTTTCCTTGGCCGGTCCATTGTGAATAGTAAGGGTAAGTCCCTCGCGCAACAGGACTAATGCGGCAATCTTGTAGCCCTCGCCGAACTGCCCAATAGCCCTAGAGTCAGAAGCCTTTGTAGTTGAGCCAAGCAACAGGGTCTGCGTAGAAAGGGAGGCCCCTTCAGAGTTGATATAGAGCTCCTGTGCAGTTTCGTCATAGCCCCAAGACATGGCATAACCCTGCTTATGTGCATCGATTGCATTCTGCAGAATCTCTCTAACCGCGTCTGCAACACACCACTTGGCTACATAGTTAGGTGTCACAGTTACTTCAAACTTTTTCATTGCGTATAACTCCTTTTCGTACAAGCACAACAGTACCGGTACAGCCTTTGTACGGACATTTATTATTTGTTGCAGTTTCGGGCGTCGCTGCTGAGTAGCTAGTCTTGCCACACTTGGTACATTTATAGGTGTTCATTGTTACCTCCTTAAAGGTGTTTAGCCTATTGATAAACCAGGCACCAGCAGTAAAGACATTACGTCATAGGGCTGTCCAATCAGCCTAATATATTCAGCTACGCCTTGTGCCATATTTCGCTGCAGACCTCTTGCCATCAGCAGTTTTATAAAGCGCTTGCGTGATACTGGGGTGGGTCTTGCCAGTTCGATTGTGAAAGAATTATTCCAGAAAAGCCGAGGAGGCTCTTCAGAGATGCTCGGCATTACATCAGTAGGACCAGTGAGTGTGACACTTTCTACTGGCAGTAGTACTTGTGTGCCGTCCTCAAGTATAAGACAAACCTGGGGAGGGTGCTGAAAGCCCTCACCCATTGTCTGTCTCCTTCTTCTGTAACTGCGTCAAAGGTATTTCGGTACGCAGCCACGCAGTCGTGCTTTTGAACCCGAGTCGACGAAGTGCAGAGTAGACACCGCCAACGGAGCACTCGAAGCGTGCGGCCATTTCTTTGACATGCTTACCTGTGATGAGATTGCCTGCTTCGCTGAGCTTCATGATTTCATGAGCGGCGGCGCCGGCTTGTCGGACCTTACCACACGCATCACAGTTGATACGCGGATGGGTGGTTTCAAACTGTGCACCGCAAGTACGGCAAACAAGTTTATAGATGGTTTTCTTCATTGCTGTTCCTTCTTTCTGTTTAATTCACGCGCCTGCTCAAGCTTAGTAGTTAGGGCGTTGCCTATTGTAAGGTGGGCAACTTCGGATTGTGTAAAACTACCGAGTAGGTATTCAGGCGTTGTGTGTATTCCTTTCATTCGCTTTGCTCGTTCATGTTCTGGTATTTCAGGGATATACATCCATTGAGCTGGTTTGAGCCTGCATTTCTTTGCATACTCTCGTGCCCGCAGCAGGCTTTGAGCAGAGATATAATACCTACTCATTGGACGCCTTGCTGAACACGGCAGCCAATGATTCAAGCATTTCCACATCAGCACGTGTGACTTTGATACCGTAAAACCAGCTGATATCTACTGTGCCTTTGTCCTGGTCTTCAAGCATGTTGGACCAGAGGTAGGCAATGGAGTTCAGGATAATTGCGAACTGGGATTCCCAGCCAGAAGGCACATGCTGGTTCTGCAGACAATACCTACAAAACTCAGTAGTTACAGCGGCCTCGGATGCAGTAGGCGTGTCGCGGCCATCATACAGTGGAAACAACATGGGGAATACATCAGCATGCCCAATAGCCGCGTTGAGTGCGTTGACGATGAGCACATGCTTCTCAGAGGTGAGGCTATTAAACTCAAGCATCAGTCTCTACCTCCAAGAAAGTGATCGAGGAAGACAGGCAGCAGAGCTTTCCGCATGAAGAAGCCAATCTTGTTCTTCTTGAGCTCACTGTTGAGCAAACCAGTGATGCCTGCAAGCTCCTTCATAGCTTCCTCAGTTTTCTTACGCTGCTCTGCCTCACGCTTTTCGAGCATTTCTTTCATCTCCTCAGGTGTCTTACGCTCTACGCTAATGCCAAGCATATCACCCATGTTTATATTCTTGCCAGTGAACAGGTCCTCGAGCATTTTGTCAAACGGGTGTCTTTCCATTAGTCTTCATTCCTTTCAAGTTCATTGTAGCAGGTCTCACACAGAGTACCATGCTCAGATGTGTGGTGTCCTTCTCCATCAGGGAAATACTCGTTGCAGTTGTTGCAGAGTACAGCATCTGCATAGCCTCCGAGGCATGCGGGGCAGCCGGACCATTGCTCATACGGTCCATGCTCTAAACCGTGCTTTTCTTCCCATCGTGTTGGTTCATCGAATACGTTGCCGCATTCCATACAGATATACTGGGCCATTGTAGTGACTCCTTTCAGGAATATTACTCGCTGTCCTGAGCAGCTACATACTCTTCAAATTCATCAAAGCGTTTCAGAATATTGTTGAGTACAGCTTTGTACGTGTCATCGTAGACAGGGAGTAGCCGCTCTTTATCAATCCCAGTCTGCGGGCGATACTTCGCCTTGAGGCTTTCATATACGGTTTCTTGCAGATACTCGGGAGACAGGCCACTATCCAGCCATTCATCCCAGTTGGTATCCAGCCAATGTGCAAGGTCAGCAGGTATTGCATCCTTGGAATGCTCTACTGTAGTTGTCGGACTAGCATCTTCACGATAGAAATCAAGGAGCATGTCCACTGCTTGCGATGTTTGATCAGGTACACCAGCAGGCTTATTGCCGGGTACGCGCAAACCGCGTGAAGAAAGCTGTTTGTAGAGCTGTTCAGTTTTCTTGACAATCTCCTGCGCCTCAAGCACCTCAGGATTGTATACACCAGCGCCAGTATAATAGACATCTTCTTTGCTGAGTTCAAGCGCACGTTTGTAACGCGAGTTGATTGCCTCACACTGTCTACAGATACGGTATCTGCCCTGCGTACCTTTTTGCTTTGCGTAGGTATAGGGGCGATAGCTTTCAGCTTCCTTAAGAAGACCGCACTGTTGACATCTTTTCATTTCACCCATTGTTTTCACCCCAGTCTAAGCGTTGACCACATCTGCCACAAAACGAATGGCGATTGGTAAGAATGATATGCCCACAAGCTGTACAGTAGTCATGACCGCGCGCAATAGGCGTTCTTACAGCCATCGGTTTATCGCGGGCTTCTAACCCTGCAAGGTAGGCCTTACGCTTCTTAGCGTTTTCTTTGCTGGCTTCCTTGCTACAGTCAATGCACCACTTGGTTCCGCTACTACGGTCTGAGATATCTTTACCGCAGCATTGGCACTTTTGACCAGGTGTTCTTGCAACGTATGCCATTACTTGTCTCCTTTCATGCGTTGTATTTTTCGGCTACTTAAGTTGCAAGACTTGCATTCACCTCTAAGCCGATGCACGCCACGCTTGTCGTTATACGAATAGAACTCAGTGACAGGCTTTGTCTCACCGCAGTAGATACACTTCTTAGTGAGAACTGGTGCGGCCTCTAATACGGTATACATACCCTTTTGGTTAATACCATATGTATCAAAGTGTTGCTGACAAACGAACGCCCAAGGACCGAGTTTAGTCTTTGCATCGTAGATAGCCGGAGAGTCGCAAAAGTCGCACTTCTGCTTAATATGCGCCATACAGTTTCTCCTTATACTATAATTATATCAGAAATGCTGCAAAATGTAAACCAAGAATTAAGACTCGGAATAGCGCCGTGAAAGTTTTTCAGCAATAGCCTGTTGCAGGAAATGCGGCTGGTTCCCTTGAGACCAGATACGGTCGGTCATCTGCTTGTTATCACGAACAGCTTTCAGGTTAGCTTGCCAGATAGTATCGATGGTAGCAGAGACGCCATCAGCCATGTTGACAATGTATGCCTCAAGGAACTTCGGCGTCACAGGGCTACCGTACTCTTTCTGACCATGGTGGCTGGCAATGATGTGCTTAAGCAGCGTAGCCTGCTCGATATACTTATTGCCCAGCTGTGCATTGGCAGTGTCAATGAACTCAAGGCCAATGATGATATGGTCAAAGAGATTGCCGTCCTCGGTATAATCGATGACAGGGCCATCAATCTTGTAGGTATCAGTCTTGCCAATGTCGTGGCACAGCGCACCTGCGGCTACAAGGTCAATAGACACGCGGTCCTTATAGCGCTTGGCAATATCCGTGCCAGTGTCATAGACCTCCATAGTATGTACCAGGTTGCCGCCAGCACCGACATGATGAACACCAACAGCAGAAGTAGACCGGATAATCTGCTGTTTATATGTAACATAGATGTAGCGGCACAGCTCCCTGAGGCCCTCGTTTTCTATTTGTGATATTGCCGCAAGAGCTCTGTCATACAAGGCCATGACATCGCAGTCATAGACAGCCTCAAACTCAGAGGTATCCTGGTTTGCGGAAACACGCAGCAAAGACAGGTTTAGCTGCTTTTTACCCTGGTATTCACTGACCTGGGCACCAATATCATACACCAAACCAGCCTCGGGGGCGCCGGCTTCAGGGTTCCACTGCCACAACATGCCGGTTATCTGCTCGGTACCATCGGTGAGCGTAGCTTGGAGGAAGGGGCGCGGCGGCCGTGAATTAGTCTTACGCACTTCTGCTCCTGCCAACACCAGGGTTCCCATAACGTTCTTGCCAACATCCATTTCAGCGATTTTCATAATTGTTTACTCCTTTAATTAGAAATGTTTATCAAACATTGAGAGCTGCCGGGACGCTGCTTCTTCGCGTCCCTGCTCTTCCTTAGATTTAAGACCACCATCACGACACTTGCGGAAGTAGATGGCCATGACCTGGCTGTCAGGCATCATCTTAACCCGCTGCTTCCATTTGTCGCTGGAATAATCTTCCATGATTACTTTACGCATTTCCGATACGTTCATGTTTACCTCCTATTCGTATAGATCAGGATAAGATGAGTAGCAGAAATAAGTCGTTCCTAAATACTTGTCTTTGATAGTCTTATAGGTGCCGCTGCCCTGCTTGAAGTTAGCCTGGAATACAACAGTAGCCGGTAATATGCTACCATTCTCAAGAACATATAACGCATTCCTGATGGCTCGCTCAGTAGGTACAAGCTTGGCAAAGAACGAATTATTTGCACCATAGTACTGGCC
>LSPZ01000122.1_pt1 | contig 12771 bp, 14 predicted proteins | sample 651281 | NCBI WGS metagenome assembly LSPZ01 (sample SAMN04438313, study PRJNA306036) | termite gut metagenome | isolation source: viral DNA filtered from gut of termites from termite colony 2 | host: Coptotermes formosanus | place: USA: New Orleans, Hayne Blvd. | collected 2013-06-18
ATACTGGCGTCACAGCGCGTATTTCGTGCGATTGTCGTCGTCGCGGCGGCCTCCGTTTGTCTTGGCGCTCTCTGGCCGTTACTGAGTACGCGCGGTGCAGTATTAGCAACATTCTTAACAGCTGCCTTTGCAGCTGGTCTATATCTGTTCTTTGCACTCATTGCTGCAATCAAGCGCAATACCCTAGCAGTGATTCTGCTAGCAGTTTTGACTGTAGCCTTTTGGTTCCTAGCTCGGGCGTAGCATCTATGGTAAAATATAAGGTATGCTAATTGCGTTTTCTGGGCCATCGGGAGTTGGCAAATCATTCTTAACTAATACACTCGCTAAGGAACTTGGCTTTCATCGCGTGCGTATTTTAACTACGCGCAAGCCACGCAAAAGCGAAACTTCTGCGGACAAAGAGTTTGTCTCGATTAAAGATGTAGAAAAATTGCGAAAGGGTGGCGAGTTCTTCTATGATTTTGAGTTTTTAGGTAATACATACGCCTATAGGAACTCTGATATCTTGGATGATCGTAACTCCGTTTTCGAAGTACCCCAAGAAGTGGTATCAGATTGGAAAAAACTTTATCCGGAAATAAAACTTATTTATCTAATGCCAAAGAAAATTTCCGATATTGAAAAGAAAATTCGTGAGAGAGAATCCGATCCAGAAGTCGTGAAGAAACGTGTGGGTCAAATAAAGAAGTCAGTCCAGGAGTTCAAGTCGGACAAGCAGTTGCAAGACATGTTCGATTTTGCGATTAAGACTGATTATACTAGAGAAACGACGGATATTGTTTTACGAATCGTTCGCAAGTTGTTGGGACAAGAAGAAAAAACTTTCTTTGGTTTGGATGAGAATTTTGACGAAATTATTGCCGGCGCTTTGCCCGATAAAAAAATCGTAAATATTAACCAAATTTCAACCGGCTGGACGAACATCGTTTTTGAGGTGGAGACCTCTGCTGGTAATTATTTTTTCCGTTTCCCGCGTGATGATTTTTGGACACGAACAATCGTAAAGGATGTGGAATTTGCTAACTTCATACATGGGAAAACTAGCTTCGACACTGTAAAACTGGAGCTACATTTCGATAATAGTCGTCCGTATTCAATACATAAAAAAATTCCTGGCGAGACACTTGCCAGTAAAATGGAGAATCTGCCGACAGAAAAGATCGATAATGTCAGCAGACAGATTGCGCAATTTATGTATGAGCTACACCAGATTGATTTTGATAGCGGAGTATTTTCTACGAAAAATATCGATTTTCGCCTGACTGGTTTTTTGGATGAGCTGATTGAGTTGCATCTATCAGACACCGATAAAGAATTTTGGAATCTACGGGAGAACTCTAAAAAGGATCACAGTTGTTTAGTACACGGAGATCTGAATTCTAGCAATATTATTTTGGACGAGAATGATGATCTAGCCGCGGTAATTGATTTTGGTTTTGGTGGATTCGGCAATAAATATTTTGACATCGCCCGCATAATCGGTCGTTGCCCCGAGAATTTCAGAGATTCTATCGTGCGGCACTATAACAATTTTTCTGATAAACAGATTGATGAAGAGAATCTGGATGAAGAGATTTCTATTTGGACAGATATCGACGCTGGGTATATTAACTATATGAGGAGGATCGGTATTTATGAGTGATGATGACGAGATTATATTAGTTTCACCAACGGATGAACCAATTGGCTTAGGTAAAAAGTTAGATATTCATCAGCGTGGAATTTTACACCGTGCGTATTCTATTTTTGTCATCAATGACGACGGCGAAATCTTGTTGCAAAAACGTTCTATGAAGAAATATCATTCTGGTGGACTATGGGCGAATTCGGTTTGCTCGCATCAATATGATGGCGAAACTCTAGAGGAATCCGTGCACCGTAGACTGGACGACGAGTTGGGGATAAAGGATGCGCCACGGGCAACAGAAATCGGCCATTTTATGTATTATTCCAAGTATTCTGAAAACATGCACGAGCACGAGGTAGACCATGTTTTTATATGTAAATATTCTGGAAAAATTGTACCAAATCCAGATGAAATGAGCGAAGTTGCTTGGGTTGATCCGGGTACCCTAAAACAAGATTTGCAGGACAATCCTGACAAATTTGCATCATGGTTTCATACGGCGACGGTGATGGTTTTCGAATATCTGGGCATCGTTTGATATCAATTGTGTTAAAATAGAGCTATGGAAATCGCTTTAGTTATTCAGGGAATTGCGCTGTTGGCGCTGGGTATATTACTTTTTGCCAGTAGCCGAACGCGTTCTAAAAACCCTGAAAGTGAGAAATTCATTCAGAACGATTTGGCGAATTTGCGACGTGACTTGGCAACATTACAGACAGAATTAACACGCACTGTTGATACTAAAATGGATCGTAATCAATCATCCATGCAGGCGCAATTAAAAGAATCGGCAAAAATTGTTACAGAAGTGTCTAATCGTCTGACGAAGCTGGATGAGACTAATAAGCGTGTTGTCGATGTGACGTCTGAACTAAAGACGCTACAGAATGTGTTATTAAATCCCAAACAGCGTGGTAACTTTGGCGAGTTTCAACTCAGTTCCGTGCTGGAAAACTTTTTCCCGCCCAATCAGTGGCAATCACAGTATAAATTTAAAAATGGCGACGCCGTGGATGCAGCGGTCTTTTTGAAAGATAAGCAGATTCTGCCGATTGATAGTAAATTTTCGCTGGAAAACTACAATCGCATGATTGATGAAAAAGATTCTGATCGCAAGAAATTACTGTTGAAGAAAGTCCGTGACGATATGAAACTTCGCATCGACGAAACCGCCAAATATATTCGTCCAGCCGAAAACACCATGGATTTTGCCTTTATGTTCGTGCCATCCGAGGCGCTCTATTACGACATGCTGATTGCTCGCGTCGGCGAAGATGGCGGCAACAGTCGCGACCTCATCGAATATGCTTTTCGCGACAAGCACGTTATTATCGTCAGCCCGACGACCTTTGTAGCGTACCTGCAAACAGTTTTACAGGGGTTACGCAGTCTGCAAATCGAGGAACAAGCCAAAGACATTCAGGTGCGCGTCGGACAGCTGGGTGCCCATATTCACAAGTACGACGAATATATGGTTAAGCTCGGCAACTCGCTGGGTACCACTGTTAATCACTACAATAATGCCAGTAAAGAGTTCAAAAAAGTCGATCGTGACGTGGTCAAAATCGCCGGTGGCAAGGAAACAATCGAACCGTTACTCATCGACAAACCGCAAGATGAATAACTGAGGTAGATACTTGCAAAAAATCACAAAATGTGATATAATGGTAAGATATGACTGATTTTAATACCCAAAAAAGCCAAGAACGCTTGGGTGAACGAGTCGATTTGATGGAGATGTTGTCGGCTTTTTCACCTGAATTTGTCCGAGAAAAAATTGTTCCGAACCTCTACGCCTTGCAATTGACACACGGTTGTTCTGGTGATTGTTCGTTTTGCTCGGAATCAGCGCCCAAATTGGGGGGGGGGTTATTTTACGTACGAGTCGTTGAAAAAATTCGCTGAGGAATACGACGATTTTTTGCCCCCTGAAAGTATTAATTTATACAAAGCATCTAATCCGCTCGACTATCACGACGGCAGGTATGATTTCTATGATGTGGCGGCTTTGTTTGGAATTGAAGAGGGTGCTCTAAGTACATTGACAGACGAATCTATGCCGAGATTTTTGGAATACGCTAAAGCTGAAGTCAAAGCTGGGATTGCTGATGCAAGCCTAAACCCACTTATTGCTATAAGCGATCGAAGTCGGCCTATTGACGTTGAAGGCAAGACAAAATTCCGCAAGATGGTGCAAGATCAGGGCTTAGAGAGTTTGCAGATAGAATCGTTAACCAAGAAGTACTTTATACCTAGAATTATTAAGGGCGAACCTTCAGATAGTCTATCTAGTCTTGGACGTAACTATGACTCATCGTTAGACTATTTCCAGAGCAAATTTGTTGTTAGAGGATGCGAGGGAGTGGAGATTACACCACAAGGTATTGCAGGTGTGATTAGCATCTACCCAACCCCAGAAAATCCGACGGGAAGGCTTAGTTTTCCGATTCGTAATGAAGATGATTTGATTGTTGAACGTCATGACGCACAACTAAATCTACCGCTCCAGTGTGTTTTTGATAATTCTGATGGAAATCAGTCAGAGAAATTGCAAGAAATCCTAGGATCTAGTCTCTGCGACGTAGCATTTCTTCGCGAAGCTTATTGCTGGCGTAGCTTGGCTGGTCATATATTGGCGAACCATCCGGATTACGAGGACGAGGGGAAGTCTAAAGAACTTTCCGATACTAGCGAATATCTTCGCAAAAGGATTGAATTTTCAAGGCACCTTGATGTGATCAACGAGAAAAATTGTAGCGAAACGGTCAGGAATTTGATACCCAATATAAAAGAGATGATTAGACGGTTCGAGAATTGGCTTACAGAGGTTGAGCGGGGCAACTATAAAACGGCTTATGCACTTGCGGGCGCATATTTCTATAACAAATATATGAATGAGGATGATCGAGAAGCATGGGAAGAATTAGAGCAACAAGCATATGAACTTGGAAAAGAAAACCGCCCCGAATAGAGGCGGTTTTTCAGGTTGCGTTGCAACTATTTCTTAGCTAACGCATCTTGCAGGGCTACACGATAGAGTGTGAAACCTGCGGTCAAACCAATGACAGTTGCGCAGACATAGGTGAACACTGGCCACCAGAATGTCATAGCCTCTGCGCCAAATGGATTAACAGCTTCGAAGCCACCAATTGCTCCGGCTACTGCTGGGTTCAATATTACAGTTGTACCACCGATTACTAGACCAGCCAACAGCGACAAGCCGACAGCTAAACCAGTTTCGATGGAGTTCTTCTTTTCAGAATATACTGCGTAACCAACACCTAGACCAAAGATTATTGCGCCGAGTAATTCAGCCAATAGGTCAACCCATTCTTTGTCAGCACTCATTTGATGATCGACGAATTGCGGAACATCGCTATCGCTGAGCTGCAGTGCTTCTACGGCTTCGTCAATAGTCATACCATCGTACTTTTCCGCGAGGTATTTGACGACACCACCACCAGCCTTGATGTCTTCACTGGTTTCGTAGCCATTAGAAACTAGCGTCTCCTCGACCAGCGTTTCTACTGGCGAGTATGCGTTGAATATACCGAGTAACAATCCGAACGCCGCTACTGCACCCAACACCTGTGCGAAGATATAAGCAATTGTCTTGACGCCGTCAATCTTACGGTTGACGTATTGCGCAATCGTAATTGCTGGGTTTAGATGCGCACCACTGATCACACCGAACACAATCACCAACACTGCCAGTATTAGTGCTATGGCGACTGACCCTGTGAGACCACCACCAACCAGACTAATCACTGCACCTGCCAGTACGAATGTACCGAAGAATTCCGCAATTAGCGCACCTGGTCGTAGAGCCGCGAATTTTTCGCCGACCGTTAGCTTTTTATTATTACCACCCGTTTTTGCCGTGACGGTCGTTGCCTTCGCAACAACTTTCTTCACGGGCTTTTTGGTCGTTGGTCGCTTTTTAGGAGCAACCTTCGACGAAGAGGCTTTTTTTGTAGCCATCAATCTCCCTCCTTATGGTTTACAAATATAATTATAGCACAAGTTTTTCAAAAGTGCTACAATATTCTTATGGCAATCATTTTTAACCAAACAGAAGATAAATCCGAGTTGCAACAACGCATTGCAGCCGAACTGCGCGAAAAGCAAAAAGGCAAAAGTCTGGTCGATGACGATTTAACGGCGCCAGAATACGATAATGAAACTAGCACCTATCTACAACAGACCAAGAAAACTACGTCGCTGGCATGGGCATGGGGATTGATTGCCGTGGCAATAGTAGGTACAATAGTTGCGATTTTATTAGCCGTAAGTGGGAAGGGGTACTAGAGATGAAAATGTCTGAGACGCATCGAAAATTGAAAATATCACTATGGATCGTCGGCATAATTATTGTATTGACTTTGATTGCCACGGTTACCTTGGCAATTATGGCACGACGGGCAGTCAGTGACTATCGTGGTGGTGCCACGACGCAACTAAACGATGTTATTGACGGCAAAACATCTGGTACTCCAGTGCAATTGAACAATATTTTCTTTGGCGAAACATTGAGCGGTGATTATAAACGTGTTAAATCGCTGGATGCTGACTACAAAGAACTCCTGAACGACACCAAAAGCTACGTTGCTGTTTTAGAGGTCCACGATGCTTTGGTCAACCAGTATAACGCTGGCATCAAGGGCGATAAACCGATTAGCGGAGAACTTTTAAAGACTGTAAATAAATACAAAGCCGTAATCGAAAATTATTTTCCTAACGAGAAGGACAGAGTGAAAGCAATCGGTGATTTGTCCGCCAAAATTACGTCTACACCCAATACTGATTTTGATGCTGTTAGTATTGATATTGACACCGTGATATCAAATGACGATCAATTCTTGGCTGGACTTCGCGAAAAGTTGAATGTTCGTATCACCGAATTTCAGAAAAAAGTAAATTAGCTATAAGATTATAAATCCCAGTTCTACGAGGGTTTGCAGAGTAGATTTAATCCTGTCTCTTTATCGTATGCTCGATGCATCGGCGCTATACTGGTTAAGTACACTTCACAAGTTGTGCCAACGACAAAATCTCGAACATGACCGCCTATGACAGCCGACTCACTATCACCAAACGTACCGTGGACATGCCACACGGGTTGCCCATCTAGCCACGCCAAATTACCAACCAGCCCAGTAATCTCATACATATCTGCATGTTTTGCCCATTGGTATTCTCGTGTTTCAAGATTGTAGTACCCCAACTCGACGTCCTTAGCGACGCCGATAATCGTGGCGGCGAAACTTTCGCCTGGGTGGTTATCAATCGCCCATTGATTCATAAAACTTGTAAACTGCGCGTCTTTTGGTAGGCGCAAAAAATAACCATTCATAAATTCAGTTTCCATAGAATGATTATAGCATGAAATTTGCGCAAGTTAAACTCTCTAGTTGCAATTGAATTGTTGCAGTTTGTGATATAATTGACCCATGCAAATTGACGAGGTTAAGTCAGAATTGTTGAAGCGGATAGCGAGCTCAGACGAGCCGCGATCTATTTTGCGTGCGCCAGAACTGAAGGAGTTGTATGCCGAAATTCCAAAGTTGCCAGCTGATGACCGTGCCGAATTTGGTACAAAAATCAATGATTTAAAGGCCGAGCTTTTGGCTGAAATCGAAAAGCTCGAGGCCGCCGCTGAGGACGAATCTATAGTACCGATTGATGTTACAGCGCCAGTTGCAATCAATGCTGAACTGCCGAGTTTAATGACCGCCGATCATGGTTCGCGACATCCGTTAATGACCGAACTGGAACGCGTGGTGCAGATTTACCAACTGATGGGCTTTGATGCTGTCGAATCGCGCCAATTAGATGACGATTACCATATGTTTACGTCATTGAACTTCCCGCCTAATCACCCAGCACGTGACATGTACGATGCCTTTCATACAGAGGAAGGTTTTATTCCGCCCGGGCATACCAGCACCATGCAAAATCGGATTTTACGGGCTGGCAAGGCTAAATTAGAGGCTGGTGGTCAAATTGCCTCTGTAGCCTATGGTCGCGTATTTAGAAACGAAGACAAAGATGCCACGCATGACCATACCTTTTATCAGTGCGAAGGAGTTTTTGTCTCAAAAGACGCTACCCTAGGGCAAATGCTGGGCGTTCTGAAAAACTTTTTCGATACTTACTATGGCCAGAAACTCAACGTCAAAACTCAGCCGGGCTATTTTCCGTTCACTGAACCGAGTTTAGAGTTTTTGATTGAAAAGCCAGCCAGTTTGGGGCTTGGCGAAGGCTATATGGAGATGATGGGCTGTGGCATGATTCACCCGAACGTTTTGAAAGAAGCCGGTATTGATCCAACAAAGTATCATGGTTTCGCATGGGGTGGTGGCATTGATCGTTTGGCGATGTTGCGTTATGATCTTGACGATGTGCGCTATTTTGAATCTGGCAAACTTAAATTCTTAAAGGAGTTCAAATGAGCGATACGATTTTCGACAAAATAGCTCGTGGCGATATAGATGCGTTCATTATTTGGGAAGACGATAATTACATGGCGTTTTTAACTCCTTTTCCGAATACCCCCGGAGTTACCGTGGTAATGCCGAAAAAACATATCGGCGATTATGTTTTTGAACTAACGGATGATGAATACACTGGTTTGAACGGTGCAGTGAAAACTGTGGCGGAATTGTTGAAAAAAGCCTTGGGCGTCAATCGCGTAGCATTGGTTTTTGAAGGCACCGGTGTAGCGTACGTGCATGCGAAACTTTATCCGTTACACGGTGATCTGGGCAGACAAACTGATGTTTGGGTTCACGACGAGACGTTTAATGAAAATTATCAAGGCTTCATATCTACTATTGAGGGTCCAAAGATGGATGATGCCGAATTGAAAGCCATTCAAACTAAGATACGCGAGGCTCAATAATGGTTATAAGTTTGAATTGGCTGAAAAAATATGTCGACATCGACGTGTCGACCGATGAATTGGTTGGTTTAATCGGCTCGCGTCTGGTTGAGGTTGAAGAAGTCATCGATTTGACACCGAAATACAAGGATTGCGTGATCGTGAAAGTCGAAAAATGCGAGCCGGTGAAAGAGTCGGACCATTTGAGTTTATGCCAAGTTGACACTGGCAACGGTGGCGATTTGGTGCAAATAGTTTGTGGTGCGAATAACGTGTATGCTGGGATGTTGGCAGTGTGGTTGCCACCCGAATCAGTTGTGCCTGAAACCTATGGCACTGACGAACCATTCGTATTATCAGCACGTAAATTATGCGGACACATGAGTAACGGTATGCTGGCCTCTGTCCGTGAATTGGGGCTGGGTGATGATCACGACGGAATCGTGGAGATTGACCCGAATCTGGCTAAAGCTGGTGATGATTTCGCCGAAAAATTTGATCTGAATGACGTCTTGCTCGATATCGAAAACAAATCGCTAACCCACCGCCCAGACACCTTTGGCGTAATCGGTTTCGCGCGCGAAGTAGCAGGAATCCTTGGCAAGCCGGCAGGCGAGTGGTTGGATAACCCAGATGCGGTAGGAGCTTATGAAAAAAAGATTCAGAATGGCGGCGATCTGAAACTGACGGCGACGATTGTTGACCCAGAACTGTGTCCGCGCTACGAAGCGGTAGTGTTAGGTGGCTTCAATAACGACAAACCGAAATATCTAACCGAGCAGGATATTCTGTTGGCGAAATCTGGTATGCGACCAATTAGCCCAATCGTAGATGTGACGAACTACCTAATGCTATTGACGGGTCAGCCTTTGCATGCCTTCAATTATGATAAGTTGGTAGCGGTTGGTAGCAAATCCGAACCCGAAATTATTGTCCGCGCGGCAAAACAGGGCGAGAAACTCGGACTTTTGGATGGCAAAGAAATTGAACTAGCCAGTGGTGATATTGTGATTACTAGCAACGACGTGCCGGTGGCATTAGCTGGTGCGATGGGTGGCGCTAATACTGAGATTGATGCCAACACCAAGCGAATTGTGATTGAATCGGCGACGTTCAACCTGTATAATTTGCGTGGCACGCAGTTCCGACACGGTATTTTCTCCGAGGCTATTACTAGGTTTACCAAAGGCCAGCCACCAGCTCTGACCGACTCCGTGTTGAAAGAATCCGTAATAATGTTGACTGAGAGTTGTGGTATGGAGCAGGCTTCTGCGATTGTCGATGCTTATCCCAAAAAGATCGAAAATCAGCCGATTAAGCTCAGCGCCACACAGGTAAATGCACTACTTGGTGCAGAATATTCGGATGACCATATTGCAAAAACTTTGCAAAACGTCGGCTTTGAGGTTAATTCGAACGGCGAAAACCTGGAAATTATCGCCCCGTGGTGGCGCACCGATATTCACATTCCAGAGGACGTTATCGAAGAAGTCGGTCGTCTGAACGGCTATGACAATATCGCGCTCGATTTGCCGAAACGTTCATTTACCGCGCCTGCGCCTGATGAGTTGGGGAATTTGAAGTCGAAAATTCGTCAAGTTTTAGCCAGTGCTGGTGCTAACGAAGTTATAACATACAGTTTCGTCAGCGGTAAATTGCTAGAAAAAGCTGGCCAAGATCCAGAAAATTCCTATAAGATTATCAATTCGATTAGCCCAGAACTTCAATATGTTCGCCAGAGCCTAACACCAAGCTTACTCAAAAAAATCAACCTGAATATTCGAGCTAAATACGATCGTTTTGCTCTGTTTGAAATCAACAAATTATATCAGAAAAAGTGGGGCATGACGGGCGATAAAGTTCCAGAAGAGCGGAGCAAAGTTGGTTTAGTGTTGGTGGACCAAAAAGAATCAGGTGATGCATTCTATGAGGCCAAGCGAATCGCAGAGATACTTTTTGACTCGCTTGGAATAAAGGCATGCTTCGTGCCGCTGCTCGAGGACAACGCCAGCGATATTCCGTTCGAAACTAAACGACGAGCTAAAATCGAAGAGCAGAAAACAGGAAAAGTCTTGGGCGTGGTTGGTGAATACAAGGCGAGTGTCAGGCGAGCTTTTAAATTACCAGAATATGTAGCTGGATTTGAATTAATTCTTGACACAGCTGTTGAATTTGTGGCGTCCAGCACAAAATTCAAGAAAGAGAGCGAATTTCCAGAAGTCGAACGTGATATAACTTTCCAGGTTAGTGCTGGTCTGGAATATGCAAAACTCGAAAATCTTGTCCGTGAAATACTTGATAACCAGAAGCTGATATTCCAATTGGTTCCAATTTCCATCTACCAGGGTGATGATAAAACCACCAAAAACATCAGTTTTCGCCTGACTTTTGCTAGCTACGAAAAAACTTTGAATGGTGATGAAATTGCTGAAATTGTCGATAAGATAACTGATGAGGCTCGAAAACAACTTAACGCGGAAATAATTTAAGGAGGATTAGATATGGCAAGTAAAACACCGAGTTGGCAACGCATTATTATTTGGGTTATTGCGATTGCAATGGCAGGGGGCACGCTATTAGGATTCTTTTTCATGGCTTTTGCGGCCAAAAATCCCGAGGTTGACCCAACACAAATCACTGCTCAGAAAGCAGAGCAGGCGCAGGCCGAATTGACCAAGAAAGAAGAAGAGCGTCAGAAAAAAGTTGATGCTCAGAACGAGGAACTGACTAAAAAATACTATGCTGAATTTAATAGCTATAAGTCTCAGGCGCAGGCGTTCGAGCCAGTTGGAATTGGTGATGTCAAAACCGAAGATTTGAAAGTAGGTGGTGGCGCAGAAGTTACGGCCGATGGTACGGACTACAGTATGTATTACATTGGCTGGAAACCAAATGGCGATATCTTTGACTCCTCGTTTGAAGCGGAGGGAGAAAAGCTGAAAAGTCCATTGCCCGGTGGCGGTAATTATATCACCGGTTGGAGCGAAGGCGTCGTTGGTATGAAGGTCGGCGGTGTGCGTCTGATCACCATTCCTGCCGATAAAGCCTATTCTGGCGAAGACTACAAAGACCATGCACTGTACGACTTGCCGTTAAAATTCATTGTTATGGCTGTACCGACTCCTGATGCTGTCCCTTATCCTAAAGGAACTATGGCCGCCTGTCTGAAGGTGGCTAAAGCTCAATATGCTGGCTCTGAGCAAAAAATCTGCGAGATGTACGGTTATAGCAACGAAGAAAAATGATTTTTATTAATTAGGGGCTTGCATGCTGAAAACTCTTATGTTAATATGGAGGCAATTATAAAGAAAGGTGGGTTAAAAGTGGATGGTTCAACGTTGTTCAGCAACAATAATACTAGCGCGGCCGGTGGCGCACCGGCTGATGGCACAGTACCAGTCGGCGGCGACTCAGCTGTGATTAACGCAGATGACTTGCTTGGTACGACGGATGACGGTGGCGCAGCTACTGTGACGCCTGATCCAGCAGCAGCCGATCCGAGTGTGTCGCTTGGTCAGATTGGTGATCCACTGGCGGGTACGGATGATGTGGCTGATACTACGACGACCGAGGAGGACGATATCGTGCCTAATGATACAATCACGACCAATGATTGGTCAAAGGTCGGGGATGTTAAGCAAGAAGAAGAACCAGCACCAGAGTTGCCTAATTTGCTGATTGGTAGTGAACCGGAGGAAGAACCAGCACCAGAAATCGTGGAAGAACCGGCGCCAGTTCCGTTCGCATCAGAGCTTAAATTCAAGTTACCAGGCATTGATGATCCAGAGAAAATAGCCTTCATAAAGACCTACACGCAAGAGTTTGACGATGCGCTCAAGTGGCGCGAGCTAGAACTTCATGAACAATTTCGCGAGCCTCTTCGAATCTCTCGACCTTGTCGCCTTCTGGTTTTTTCTCTAGGAATTCTTCAGCCTCTTCTGGCACTGTTATATCTGGTGAGTGTTCATGGACAGCTTTATCAATGGCATCCAAAATCTTCTGAGCCGAATCAGTTGCGCGCTTGAGCGCATCGTCAAACTCTTGCGTGGTACGACGGATGACGGTGGCGCAGCTACTGTGACGCCTGATCCAGCAGCAGCCGATCCGAGTGTGTCGCTTGGTCAGACTGGTGATCCACTGGCGGGTACGGATGATGTGGCTGATACTACGACCGCCGAGGAGGAAGCTATCGTGACTAATGATACAAACAAGAACAAAGAATAGTCAAAAGTAGGGGGTGGTTAGCAAGAAGGAGAAACAA
>LSPZ01000123.1_pt1 | contig 12767 bp, 14 predicted proteins | sample 651281 | NCBI WGS metagenome assembly LSPZ01 (sample SAMN04438313, study PRJNA306036) | termite gut metagenome | isolation source: viral DNA filtered from gut of termites from termite colony 2 | host: Coptotermes formosanus | place: USA: New Orleans, Hayne Blvd. | collected 2013-06-18
TTGTTTCTCCTTCTTGCTAACCACCCCCTACTTTTGACTATTCTTTGTTCTTGTTTGTATCATTAGTCACGATAGCTTCCTCCTCGGCGGTCGTAGTATCAGCCACATCATCCGTACCCGCCAGTGGATCACCAGTCTGACCAAGCGACACACTCGGATCGGCTGCTGCTGGATCAGGCGTCACAGTAGCTGCGCCACCGTCATCCGTCGTACCACGCAAGAGTTTGACGATGCGCTCAAGCGCGCAACTGATTCGGCTCAGAAGATTTTGGATGCCATTGATAAAGCTGTCCATGAACACTCACCAGATATAACAGTGCCAGAAGAGGCTGAAGAATTCCTAGAGAAAAAACCAGAAGGCGACAAGGTCGAGAGATTCGAAGAGGCTCGCGAAATTGTTCATGAAGTTCTAGCTCGCGCCGCTGATGCCAAGGCTGAATCGGCCAAAGCTGCAGAAGAGGCTGCCCGAATATACGATGAAGTGCAGGCTTTCAAGAAAGAAACCAAAGAGAAGATTACTGAGTTAATTGCCGAGCCACAAGATACTGTTGCGGCTCCTGCGCCTGCCCCTAGTTTCACCCCTACTGTATAGCCAGACACAAATACTTTCTAACTTATCAGGAAATCTGATACAATATTGGTAGTAAATATTAGTGATAAATTAACCAAAGGAGAAATAGTATGGATTGGAACCAAGTCTTAGATGCTGGCGATGTTGATACCGGCGAAATTAATGTTGTGATCGAGATACCACAGGGCAGCAATAACAAAGTTGAATGGAATCGCAAACTGAAAGTTTTCGAGATTGATCGAATTGAGCCATCGGCTTTTCCAAAGCCAACAAATTACGGTTTTATACCTCAAACATTAGATGAAGATGGTGATGAATTAGATGCGCTAATCGTAGCCAGTGGTCCGTTGCCTATGAATACTTTTCTGAAAGTACGCGTACTTGGCGTTATGAAATTCACCGATGATAGTGAAGTTGACGACAAAATTGTCTGCGTTCCGTCTGATGATCGCGATGCTGGCAACCAGATTAAAACTTTAGAGGATTTACCGGCACAGCTTCTAAAACAGATTGAATATCACTTCAATCACTATAAAGACCTGAAAAAACCAGGTACGACCAAGGTTGAATATTGGGGCGATGCTGAAGAAGCCAAAAAAGTCATCTTTGATGCCATTGAGCGTTGGCAGAAACAGTAGACTACTTAGTGTCTAGTTTTCTTTTGTCGGGGGGGGGGTTGGTTTTGGGTGCCGTGTTGATTACTCCGTCGATTCCAAGCCGACTTCTTATCCTTTTGAAGATTTGGCTGCGGAGCGGGCATTATGTTTTCACGTCGCAGCTGTGCACTTAGCTTGTGCCGAGCGTGTGGTGTTATAACCTTTTTCAGCCAATCAAGTTTTGGCAGAATGTTGCGTCTGGTTAGAATCTCTACAGTGTCTCCGGATTTCAATGGAGTATCGAATTTAGCAATCTTGCCATTGACTGTAAAACCACTGGCCTGAGCCGCTAGATCGGAATGCACCTGATAAGCAAAGTCGAGCGGCAACGCACCGTTGGGTAGATCAAATATATCACCACGTGGTGTATAAACGAAAATTCGATCAGAAAATAAATCGAGTTTTAGCGCCCCTAGATTGGCCTTCTTGCCGGATCGTAGTTTAGCAGCAGCTTCTTGTAATTCACGAATCCATAGTAGATCTGATGGTAACGGAGCCAAGTTGCCCTTCCTATACGTTTCTTCTAGTTTTTGCTCATTGTAATGAAATGATGCTGCTAAACCATGTTCGGCAAACTCGTGCATATCATGCGTTCGTACTTGGAACTCCACAATTTGGCCGTATGGTGTCTCAACTGTGGTGTGAAGTGACTGGTAGCCGTTAAGTTTTGGCTGGGCAATGTAATCTTTGATCCGGCCAGCCAGTGGCATATACATAGAATGTAGCAACCCTAAGACTAAATAGCAGGTCGCCAAATCATCAACGATTATGCGAAGCGCAATCAGGTCGTAAACTTCGTCGATATTATCTTTGCCTCCCGCAGCAGCGTATTTCGTTAGCTTTTTGTGCAGGGAATAGACCGATTTGACGCGCCCGTCCATCTTGAAGCCTAACTTTTCCTCGCGCAATTTAACGGCTACTTCAGCACGAGCTTTGTCCAAGTTCTTCTTGGCGGAACCAAGACGCTGATCCATCTCGTTCTTGAGTCTGTTATATCGTTTTGGTGCCAAGTAGCTAAAGCTGATATCGTCAATCTCAACCCGTAAGCGCCCCATGTTTAGTCGATCAGCTAATGGTCCGAAAATCTCCAATGATTCGCGAGCGGTCTTGATCTGGTTCTCATGAGACTGGTATTTCAGAGTGTGCAGATTATGCAACCGATCGGCCAATTTAATAATAATTACACGCACATCAGATCCGGTTGCCACTAACAGTTTTGTCAGATTATCTCGTGTTGCTGGCAGGTAAGTCGTAATGTCTTTGCGTCCAGCACGAGCGTGGCTTACCTTAGTAACAGCCATCACAGGTGCAATACAGTTGGTCGTACACGATGCGTTACTAACGATGTCGCCAGACTCGGCAATCGCCTCGTCATTAGCACCGAGGACAATCGTATCTGCGCCGTCACCCTTGGCAGGGGCGCTGATGATGACTTTCTTGGCACCAGCGTTGATGTGTGCGCGGGCTTTGTCAGGCTCGACAAAGAAACCTGTCGATTCAATCACCACGTCCACACCGAGGTCGTCCCACGGTAACGCACTTGGATCTTTTTCACTCAAAACACGAAACTTCTGGCCATCTACAATCACATTTTCGTCATCAAACGAAACTTCGCGATCATACGTGCCATACGTTGAATCATACTTCAATAGATGCGCCAACGTCTTGGTATCCGTCAGGTCGTTGATTGCGACGATTTCGATATCGTCACGGTTAATAGCGATCTTGAACGCATTGCGCCCGATCCGTCCAAAACCATTAATTGCTACTTTCCTTGCCATGTGCCCTCCCTAATTAGTTATGGTTATATTTTAACAGTTTATTAAACCCCACGCAAGTGGTAGAATGTATATATGAAGCCTGCAGCATTCAATAAGCTAGTTGAGGATAAATTCGGTGTACAAAAGGCGATGATGACGACGGTTCACTCCTACACTGGCTCGCAACGCTTGCTGGACGCTCCTGCTAAGGATCTCCGCGAGGCTCGCAGTGCTGCCGAAAACATCGTGCCGACCACAACTGGCGCCAGCAAAGCGGCTGCTCTGACCGTTCCCGCGCTCAAAGGTAAATTCAACGGTCTGTCTGTTCGCGTCCCGACCCCAGTGGTGTCCTTGGCTGACATTACCGCTGTTTTGAAACGTGAGACCACTGTTGAGGAAGTCAACGAAGTCCTAACTAATGCCGCCAAAGAACCATACTTCCAAGGAATCCTTGACGTAACGAACGAAGAACTGGTCTCGAGCGACTTTATCGGCAACGCCCACAGTTCAATCGTTGATCTTAACTTAACTGATGTCGTCGAAGGTGATATGGTCAAAGTTGTGACGTGGTATGATAACGAGTGGGGCTACTCTAACCGCTTGGTCGAAATGACCGCCGATGTGGCGAAAACTTTGGAGTAATCAATGTCGATGCAGATTAAACTGGCTATCTCTATGATTGCCGTAGTGGCATCAGGTTGGGCGGTTTTCTCGTACCTTCCTGGCCTAACCTCTGGATCTTGGATTGCGCCAGTGTTATCGCTCATCGCTTTGCTTGCTAGCATCGTTTGCTTTATTTATATCAGATTCAAGATGGCATATTCTGCCGACGGTAACGAATCCGAAAAAAATATCGTTGCGCAGGAGAAACTTAAATTAAAAGGGAAAGGCATCAAATGAAAATTTATCTCGGCGCAGACCATCAAGGCTTTCACCTCAAGAACAAGGTGTTTGCGTATCTGTCGAAACGTGGCTATGACGTCGAGGATGTCGGTGACAAAGAACTCGATCCGCACGATGATTTTCCACAATTCGCTCAAGCTGCAGCGCTGAAACTCATTGATGAGGAAAATGACACTGACCGTGCGATTCTTATCTGTGGCGGCGGGCAGGGTATGGCAATTGCGGCAAACCGCTTTCGTGGTGTGCGGGCGATTGTGGCGATGACTTCCGAGGATGCGCGCCTTGGTCGCAATGATAACGACGCCAATACTCTCAGTCTGCCAGCACGAATTCTGGACAACGACGATGACCAATATTGGCAAGATATCGTCGATACTTTCCTTGACACTGAATTTTCTGGTGCGGCACGATTTTTACGACGCAATCGCGAGCTAGACGAACTTAGTTAGATTTCGACAGCTTATCGGAGAGGATTTGTATAGTCTTGTCAGCACGCTTCACAGTGAAAGTCTTAACTTTTGGAATTATCATGATGCGACCTTCGACTTGGGTTGGTAAATCTATGGGATTATCAAAATGCAGAGATTTTTCAGTGAACGATTCTCCCGGCACACCAGCAGACAGCCACTTTTTCAACCTAGGTAAATCCCTATATAGTTTGCCATCTATGTTCGAGGTGTGGTAGAAAAAGCCTAAATCATCAAGGACGTGATGGTTGATTGGTGGTCTGAAGACAGAGCCCAAACTGCCCAACAAAAACATTATGTTATTGTCGTCGGACTCGCGAGACGTCGGCAAGATTTCTTTGCTCGTTCTGACTTTTACTGCCAGTCGCAGATACGCCGCGGTGTTTGCACCCAACATTGTGAAGCGAGTAATTATACGTCGGCGAGCAGTTAATTTTCGGTATTTAACGTCATCGATTGTTTTCATCAAGTTATACGTAGCGCCCAAACCAACACCTTGGACGGAGTAAAATTCGTGTTTGCCGTTGACCAGCACATCCATGGGTCGAAAATTTATCATTTGGGATTGAAGCAAATCTGCCGGATTATCAAAAGGATTATTCACGGCACGGGAAAAGTCGTTGCTTGATCCGAGTGGCAGTATGCCGACAACCAAGTTTTTATAGCCAGAGTCCAGACAGGCGTTAAAGGCGGTATGAACCATGCCGTCACCGCTCATTATTATTAATAAAGTATCATCATCCAGTGCATTCACGATGGTTTTTTTGGTCTGCTCATAAGATTTGTTCTCGATATGCAAACTTTTGATATGTTTGATACCCATAGCTTTTGCACTTCTAACAAATTGCTTGTTGGTCTCGTCAAACTTTACACCACGCCCGCTCATCTTGGAGCCGACAATTACTAAGCGGTGATTCTTGAAATTATTCATGGATATGTCAAAATAATTGTAGCACATTTCTCATATGATATAATAGATGCATGGCTCAAATTGTGCCCACAATCACTGCCTCTACACCTGACGAATATGCGGTGGCGTTAGCTAGGCTATCGTTTGCACCGCGAATCCATATTGATATATCCAACGGCGATTTTGCACCATCACAAACCGTGAACTTGAACCAGATTTATTGGGATATAGAAGACGATGTGTTGAAAACTGTTGATTTGCACCTGATGTTGCAACGTCCGGCAGAATGGTTGCACCAGATCGTTTCGCTGAACCCAGATCTAGTCATTCTCCATGCCGAAATTTATGATTCGGACGAAAATTTACCGCGGATTTTTGATCATTTACGTAAATTCAATATTAAAGTTGGCATGGCTTTGTTACCGGATACCACTGTTGATTCGGTGAAAAATTTGATCAAGCTAGCTGATCACGTCATGATTTTTGGTGGGCATTTGGGTTTCCAGGGCGGTGCGGCTGATTTATCACAGCTGGATAAGGCGAAAGAGGTCAAAGCCATCAACCCTAACATCGAAATTGCTTGGGATGGTGGCGCGAATATCGACAATGTGACGCAGATTGCCACGGCGGGCATAGACGTCATCAACGTCGGTGCAGCAATTTCTCATGCTGAAAATCCGGCTGAGACCTATGAAAAACTAAGTCAGTTATGCTAAAATATAGGTGTTATGCACCCGTCCAAACTGCGCGCAATTGAACGTCACGCCCTGAATATTCGGCGGAATGTTATTCGTATGCTGGCGGTGGCGGGGTCGGGACACGCGGCTGGGGCGTTGGGGCTGGCGGACGTGTTTGCATCGCTGTATTTTGATGTTTTGAAATATAATAAGAATGATCCAAACGACCCGAATCGCGACATTTTGGTTTTGTCGGCGGGGCATACTGTGCCGGCGCAATATGCAACATTGGCTGAAGTAGGTTTAATCCCAGAAGAAGAGTTGTTGACTTTGCGCAATTTTGGCTCGCGTTTGCAGGGGCATCCTGAACGAGATAAATTGCCGTGGCTGGAAACGACTTCTGGGCCGTTGGGTTGCGGAATCAGCCAAGCGTCGGGGATGGCCTACGCGATAAAAAACTTTGATCAGAATAAAACTCGACATATTTACACTATCACTGGCGATGGCGAACTCGACGAGGGCAACAACTGGGAGGCCATCATGTTTGCTGGTAAATATAATCTACATAACCTGACAGTCATCGTTGACCGTAACAATATTCAAATCGACGGCACGACCGAGGACGTTATGCCGCTCGAACCGCTTGATGACAAATTCCGTGCTTTTGGCTGGCATGTTCAACAGATTAACGGCAATAATGTCGAGAGTATCATTGACGCTTGTACGATGTCTCGCGCCATTACTGAGCAACCCAGCGTTATTATTGCCTACACAATTCCCGGTAAGGGCGTTGATTTCATGGAGAACGATTATCATTGGCACGGCAAAGCGCCCAATGCCGAGGAAACCAAGAAAGCACTGGCGCAGCTAGAGGCGGAGGGTTTATGAAAGATTCCGTTCGCGCTGGTTTTGGGCGCGGTTTGGTTGTGGCGGCGCGCGAGAATGACAAAGTTGTGGTGTTGGCGGCGGACTTAACCGATTCGGTTGGTTTCGGCGAATTTGCGTGCGATTTCCCCGAGCGTTTTGTCGAGGTCGGCATTGCTGAACAAAACTTGGTTACGGTTGCCAGTGGTATGGCGCATGTTGGTTATATTCCTTTTACGGGCAGTTATGCGGCGTTTAGCCCGGGACGGAACTGGGAGCAGATCCGCACGACGATTTGCATTAACAATGTGCCAGTCAAAATTGTCGGTTCGCACGCTGGTTTGAATGTCGGACCGGACGGTGCGACGCACCAGATGCTCGAAGACATCGCGTTGATGCGTGTGCTACCGAATATGGTCGTCATCGCGCCAGGTGATGCGATTGAGGCGGAAAAAGTCGCGCGAGCAGTAGCGGCGGACAAGCGACCGAATTATATTCGTTTAGCACGCGAAAAATCTCCAATATTTTCCGATCCTGATGCACCTTTTGAAATCGGCAAAGCCTATGTTTTACGCGAAGGCACGGACGTTACGATTTGTGCTACTGGCACGATGACGGCGCAGGCGCTACTGGCGGCAGATGAATTGGCCAAGCAAGGAATTTCCGCCGAAATTGTCCACGTTCCAACCATTAAACCGCTCGACAGCGAAACAATCCTGAAATCCGCCCAAAAAACTGGCAAAGTTATCACCGTCGAGGAACACCAAATCGCTGGCGGTTTCGGGTCGGCAATTGCGGAATTACTTGTTGAAAACAACAATTTTGCAAGACCTGGTCTTGCAGTGAGATTCCATCGTATTGGAGTCAACGACCAATTCGGCCAATCTGGAACAGCAGATGAGCTTCTTGATTACTATGGTTTGACTGCTAAACACATTGTGAAAACCGCTGTTGAATTTTTGCGCTAAACCACTTGAACTGATACAATATAAACATAAACAGGAAGGACAACGATGACAATTCGAGAAATCAGAGAACGAACACTACGAGCGCGACATTTGATGCAACGAGCACGAACACAGCATTTTGCGGTTGGGGCATTCAACATTGACGATCAGGAGACTTTACGTGCTGTTGCGGCGGCAGCCAAAAACCTTAATGCGCCAGTGTTGGTCGAAGTTAGCAAGGACGAAGTCGAGGCGATGGGTATCGAAAACCTGCGCGATTTGGTCGATAATTATCGTGAGGAACTGGGTATCGAAATGTATATCAACCTCGACCACAGCCCAACCGTCGAAAGTTGCAAGCGTGCCATTGACGTTGGTTACGAGTTTATTCACATCGACATTAGTCAAGCTGACCACGACGCCAGCGACGAAACGATTATCGCGGCGACCAAGGAAGTTGTCGAATACGCCAAGTTCACAGGCGCAATCGTGGAAAGCGAGCCACATTATTTTGGTGGTAGTTCGAACCTCCACACCGAAGAAATCGATTACGAAGAAATTAAGAAAACTTTTTCGACACCAAATGGTGCGGCAAAATTTGTAGATGAAACTGGCATCGACACCTTTGCGGCAGCGGTTGGCAACTTGCACGGAAAATATCCTGTGCCGAAACAACTCGATCTGGACCTTTTGCAACAGATTCGCAATGCAATTGATTGCAATATTTCACTGCACGGCGGGTCGGGTACACCACTCCATTACTTTGAAGAAGCTGCTCAAATCGGTGTTAGCAAGATCAATATCAACAGCGACATGAGAATAGCTTATCGCGAAACTTTAGAAAAAGTCCTGAAAGAAAATCCTGACCAATATGCGGTTGTCAAATTGATGGGCGAGGTCCGCGACGCTGTGCAGAAAGTTGTTGAGAGCAAAATTGCAGCGTTTGGTTCAACGGGTAAGGCGGTTCTGTAAATGGCATCTAACCAAAAGCCTCTGACGTTTCTATGCGTCGGTTCGGCAACGCAAGACGTTTTTTTGAGCCATAGCCCCGAGTTTGTGCCGGCCTGTGAAGACCCCGAAGATTGTTTTTTTGAAATTCCCCTCGGCGCCAAGGTCAACGTTAATAATATAGCTTTTTCGACTGGTGGCGGGGCGACTAATGCGGCAACGACTTTTGCACGTGCCGGCGAGCAGGCGATTTTTATGGGGCAAATTGCCCATGATCCGGCAGGCGAAGCAATCATCAAGACACTTGACGAGGAAGGTATAAATACTGCCGGTCTGGCGAATGTGGATAGATACCATACGGCCTATTCAGTCCTGCTGCTTGCGCCTGGCGGCGAGCGAACGATATTGACCTATCGTGGGGCTAGTACGCACTTCCATGTGGCAAATTTCGATTTAGTACGAATCGAGGATGACTTTGACTGGATGTACGTGACGACTCTAAATGGACATTTCGAAATTCTGGACAAGCTATTCCACGATGCCAAAAAACGCGGTGTAAAGATTGCTTTCAATCCCGGACGTGGCGAGTTGGCTAAGCCCGAAAAACTTAGACCGCTATTATCCGATGTCGAAATCCTGGTTGCTAATCGTGAAGAGTTGGCGCAGTGTTTTGATGGCGAAAATCTTGGAGAGTTAGTACGTAAGGCGCACAACTATTGCCCAGTTGTGGTTGGTACGGACGGTTCAGCAGGGGCAGCAGCCATCGACAAGACATCATTCGCTGTCGCAGGGTTGTATAACCCAGAAGCACCTGTGGCTGATCGTACTGGTGCGGGCGACAGTTTCGGCTCGGCGTTTGTACTAGGCTATGCTCGTGGGCTTGGGCTGAAAAAAGCGCTCATTTATGGTGGTGCAAACTCTGATGGAGTGGTCCAGCAGGTTGGTGCTAAAACTGGAATTCTTAGCGACTATAGCAATCTGAAGGACATGAAGATTGATATCCGACCGAGCAATTACTAAATATGGTATAATCTTTCCATAAATGTAGCGGGTGGGAGAATGGAGCGCGATAGTGAGCCATGAGTTGAATGGTATGGGGGGGGGTGAATTGGAAAGAATTCCTGAGTATACCAGAGTAGCGATTCTAGATGCAGGGTCGCAATTTGGCAAAGTGATTGACCGTCGAGTACGCGAACAATCTGTTTGCGCTGAAATTTTCCCGATTGATACGCCAATGGAAGAGTTGGCGGAATACGGCGCGGTAATCATTTCTGGCGGGCCAGACAGCGTTTATGCCGAAGGCGCGCCAAAACCAGATGAGCGCATATGGGACAGTGGCAAGCCAATTCTCGGAATATGCTATGGTATGCAGTTGATAAACCAACATTTTGGTGGCACAGTGAGTCCGAAAGCGACTCGCGAAGACGGGGAATGTGAAATCGGAATAATGGACAATGAATTGTTCGAAGGTCTAGAAACGAACCAAACGGTGCTAATGAGTCATGGCGATAGCATTGAAAAAGCTGATGTCGCTCCTGGTTTCGACATTACTGCAATGTCTGAAAATGGAATAATTGCTGGACTCGCTAATTATGAAAAGAAAATCTATGGCGTGCAATTTCACCCCGAAGTTGATTTGACCAAGAACGGCAAGCAGATTGTCAATAACTTCCTGTTAAAAGTGGCAGGGTTGGAACAAAATTTTACCCTAGGAGACCGACTGGAACAGATCAAGAACGAGATTCGAGAAACTGTTAGAAACAAAATCGTTCTGTCGTTTGTAAGTGGGGGTGTGGATTCAACAGTGTTAACGAGGTTGTTGGCAGAGGCCCTGCCGCCCGAGCAAATCAAAGCCGTCCATATTGACAATGGGTTCATGAGAGAAGACGAGAGTTCTGCGGTTAAAAAAGCCCTGGCGGAGGCCAGTATAAATATAGAAGTTGTTGATGCTCAAAATTATTTTTATAACGCTACCACGATAATTAATGGCGTTGAAACACCTCCGCTCAACCAAGTTACCGACCCACAAATGAAACGCGAGATTATCGGTAATACCTTTATGAATGTTCGTGCGCAAATCGAAACCAACCTTGGGTTAGACCCAGAAAATACTATCTTAGCACAAGGCACATTGCGTCCAGATTTGATTGAGAGCGGCTCTAACCTGGCGAGCAACAAAGCTGACACGATTAAGACTCACCACAACGATACCCAACTGGTCCGAGATCTTCGCGCAAAAGGTCTGGTGCTTGAACCATTAAAGGATTTACATAAGGACGAAGTTCGAGAACTGGGTGAAATGCTAGGGCTTCCAAAAGATTTGGTATGGCGGCAGCCTTTTCCTGGTCCAGGTCTGGCGATTAGACTGCTGTGCGCCATGGAACCGTATATTAATGAGGATTTTGAGACCTTAAAAGATGGTCTAAAAGATTTTGAGGACAAAGACACTTCCGCTCATCTATTGCCCGTTCGTACCGTTGGCGTTCAGGGTGACGGGCGGTCTTATAGCTATTTGGCGTGCCTCAGCAGCGACAAACCAGATTGGGATGCGTTGTTCCGTAGTGCCAGAGAAATTCCAAAGACCTTAAAGGGCATTAATCGAGTCGTTTATGCCTTTGGGGAAAAACTAGAGGAAGTCGACAAGACTATCACGTCGACCTTGCTAACGCCTGACTCAATTGAACAACTTCGGGCCGCTGACAAAATTGTCAACGACGTACTACTGGAACATGGCCTGCTAGAGAAACTTAGCCAAGTTCCAGTCGTCTCCTTCCCAGTGCCATTTGGAAAGGAAGGGAATCGTTCAATTGGTATTCGACCGTTTGTCACCAATGATTTTATGACGGGTCGCCCCGCTATGCCCGGCAAGGACATTCCGCTCGAAGCTCTGCATGAAATCGTCGAAGGAGTCATGACAGTACCCGGTATTTCGCGGGTTGTCTATGATCTGACTTCGAAACCGCCCGGCACGACAGAGTGGGAATAGTGTGCGCGATATGTTAAAATATTCAGATGAACAAGTTTCGTCTGCATACCAAATATAAACCGACTGGCGACCAGCCATCGGCTATTTCACAATTGGCGAAGGGTTTGGGCGAGGGCGAAAAGTTTCAAACTCTGCTCGGTGTGACTGGCTCGGGTAAAACTTTCACGATGGCGAATATTATCGCTCAGACGCAGAAACCAACGCTGGTTCTGGCGCACAACAAAACTCTGGCGGCGCAACTTTATTCGGAGTTCAAGCAATTTTTCCCCGAGAACGAGGTTCATTATTTCGTAAGTTACTTTGATTACTACCAGCCAGAGGCATACATCGCCAGTTCTGATACTTACATTGAAAAGGATAGCCGAATTAACGACGAAATCGATCGTTTACGCCACGCGGCAACAGCGTCACTACTGACGCGCAAGGATGTTATTATCGTGGCGAGCGTCAGTTGTATCTATGGTATCGGCAGTCCAGGCGACTATTCCGAGATGTCGATTACGGCGACGAAAGGTAGTAAATATAAGCAAGACAAATTCATTCGCCATCTGAACGATATTCAGTATCACCGCAACGATATGGATTTTGCGCGCGGCACGTTCCGGGTGCGTGGCGACACAATTGATATTTTGCCATCGGGTCGCGAAACGGCTTATCGTATCGAATTTTTTGGCGATAGCATCGAACGAATCCTAGAAATTGACTCGCTGACTGGCGAGATTATTTCTCAGCCAGAGGAAGTTAAGATTTTCCCAACGTCACACTATGTTACGCCACAGGAACACCTGAAAGTAGCGATTTCTAAGATAAAAGAAGAATTCGCCGAGCGACTGGCTTACTTTGAAAAGAATCAGAAGTATCTCGAAGCCCAACGCCTGTCCCAGCGAACAAAATATGATATCGAAATGTTGGAACAAACTGGTTTCGTCAAAGGCATCGAAAATTATTCGCGCTATCTGACCGACCGCGAACCGGGCGAGCAACCTGCCACGCTGCTGGACTATTTCCCCGACGATTTTCTGATGTTCATCGACGAGAGCCATATGACGATTCCACAGGTACGGGGTATGTATAACGG
>LSPZ01000124.1_pt1 | contig 12676 bp, 11 predicted proteins | sample 651281 | NCBI WGS metagenome assembly LSPZ01 (sample SAMN04438313, study PRJNA306036) | termite gut metagenome | isolation source: viral DNA filtered from gut of termites from termite colony 2 | host: Coptotermes formosanus | place: USA: New Orleans, Hayne Blvd. | collected 2013-06-18
AATAATAAATATGATTATTCAAAGGTAGAGTATATAAATGGGAAAGCAAAAGTTTGTATTATCTGTCCAGAACATGGTGAGTTTTGGCAAATTCCAAATAATCATTTAAGAGGAAAAGGATGTCATAAATGTGGAGGAACTCATAGTTACACAACAACAGAATGGATTGAAAAATCTAAAAAAGTTCATAACAATAAATATGATTATTCCAAGGTAGAATATATAAATGGGAAAGCAAAAGTTTGTATTATCTGTCCAGAGCATGGGGAATTTTACCAAGAAGCAAATTCACATTTACAAGGTATTGGATGTCCAAGATGTGGGGAGACTGGAAAATATACAACACCTGAATGGATAAAAAAAGTAAAACAAGTTCATGGGAGTAAGTATGATTATAGTAAAGTTGAATATATTAATTCACAAACAAAAGTTTGTATAATATGTCCAGAACATGGAGAATTTTGGCAAAAACCATATTCCCATTTACAAGGTCAAGGTTGTCCAATTTGTAATCAATCTAAGTTAGAAAAAGAAATTTCTATCTTTCTCAATGAAAAAAATATTGATTACATTCGACAAAGTACATTTGACTGGTTAAAATATCAAAGAAAATTGGAGTTAGATTTTTATCTTCCTGATTATAATATTGCAATTGAATGTCAAGGGGAACAACATTTTAAACATACTAACATTTGGTTTGGCTGTAATGATAAAAAGAAAAGTAAAAAAGCATTTGAAGAAATACAAAAAATAGATAAAATAAAAAAACAATTATGTGAAAAACATTCTATTCCAATTATATATTATTCTAATGTAAAAAATATACCAAAGAAATATGGTAAAATAATAACTACTCTAAATGATTTACTATTAGAGATAGAAAAAAATGTAAATAATCAACTATTTATAATAAAATAATTGAAAAGTTAATAAATCAAAAATATGAATAAATTGACTCCTGAACAACAAAAAGCACAAATGCTTCACCTTATGAATTTTAGAGGAGAAGTTAATGAAAGCAAAAATACAAAGTTAGGTATAGTAGAACATGCCAAATTGGGTTCTAATGATAAAACATATGCAATTATCAAAGAAAATTCAAAATTTTATATTAAAGTTGCACCTAAAAAAGATAATGTAATACTGGAAGATTATGAATATCTTGGTGGTTCAAAAATGTATAAAAATTTATATGAATTTACTTCTTATAACCATGCTTTGAAGATATTTGAAGAATATATGGTAAATCTTAACACTTCACATAAAGTTTTGGTTGAAGAAAAGAAACAAAATGAATATCAAGAGTTGATGACTGAATCTTCTATCTCAATGAAAAATGAAATAGAAAGACAAAGACAAATTATGATGAATGCTTCAAAGATTATGAATGAAAATTCAGGTATGCAATCACATAAAATTGCTAATCATCCTGGCGACCCAGAATCCAATAAAACAGCAGGTCCATTCCAAAAACAAGGCGATCCATTTGTTGTAACAGATAAACCTGGTGATATAAATGATTTATCCAATAATGGTAATCCTGGTCCTGTGGCAACAGTAGGTGCACCATTTGACAAAGGCACAAAAGGTGAAAAAGCAGAAGGTGCAGAAATCGTTACAGATTTAGGTACTGCTGGCCAAGGTACTTCTATTGCTATGCAAGAACCACCAACAAAAGCAAAAGCTGTTAAAATTGACGAAAGTTCATTAAATGAGTTATCTATTGATGATGATTCTATTTTAACAGATGACGTTTTACTTGACGAACCAGGAGAAGAAGCAGAAATTTCATTAGATACTGACTTATTCGCTGATGATGATATGGATACTGATATGTCTTCTGATAGTGATGCCGATATTGATAAAATGGATGTAGAATTAGACAAAGAATTGATTGATAAAATCAGTGATTTGGAAGCAAAAATAGAAAACTTAACTGCTTTGTTAGGTGATGAAGAAGGTGCAATGGGTGGTGATGAAGTTGAAGAAGCCTATGAATTAACTAATCCAGATACAGGTGAAGTTGAATCATCTCTTCCTGATGAAATTACTTTCAATGAAGCAAGGGCTGGTAGTAATTATGCTTCAAAATATTCAGATCCAAATAGTCGTTTGAACAAAAGTATGGGAGAAAAACCAAGTTGGGCAAAAACAGTGGGCGAATCTATTGATAGGTCAATTAAAGAAGGAAAAGGTGCTTATTTAGTAACTGAAGATGGTACTGTTTTACATGATTTTGGAAATCACCCAGGATATAGAAAAGTTCCATTCTCAACTCCACCTAATCAAGAAACAACTGACAATCAAGAAACAGGCGCAGAAGATTGGTTCGGACCATCAGCAGCAAATGACCAACCATTTGGACAAAAAATTGGTAGTGGTGATCCATTTGACGAAAAAGTAAAACTTATTACTGATGCAATTATGGCTGAATGTCTTGCAAAAGGTATTTTCAAAAAAGTAAATGAAAAAGTTGAAGTTGGAGAAGATTGGGAACCAAAACATAAAGGTAATCATGGAAAAGGTAAAATCCATGGTGATATGGAAAAATGTAGTGAATGTAAAAAAAAAAATATAAGTGAAGAGGAAACCAAAAAAGTTCTTCGAGTACAAAAAGAAAACCCTAACCCTGGCAAGGAAATGATGGTACAACCACCTATGTCTGATGAAAACATGGGTGGTGATCCACAAAATCAAATGCTACCAACAGATAATGACCCTCTTTCTACAGATATAAATAATGTAGAAAATTCAGAAATGCAAGAATTGATTGATTTGTTAAATGCAAATCCTGATAGAATTGAAGGGATAACAAATTATGCAAAAGGAATTATAGGAAATGATACAGTTCCTGGTGGAGAAGAACAAATACAACAACCAGGTGGTATGCAAGAGGGTAAAAATTATAATTTAGACGAAATTGTGGACGAAATTTTAACTGGAAAAGATAGAAACTTAAAACCATCAATAACCAGACCACAAAGCCAAACAAATGCAAAAGATAAATTATTCAAACCAAAATTTTGAGATTAAATCCTGAAGTAATTCAGGATTTTTTTTAATCTATTTTTTCATCAAAAAATACTTCATAATGGTCTTTGGAATAACCTATTAATGAAGTATTCCAACCATAAGAACGCCAATAACTACTACCAAGTTGTACCTTGTCTTTACCCAAAGCCTTATGCCATGTTTTCATTGTTGTTTTAACCCATGCACCACTTTCAGCAATTATTTCGTTCCTTGGTATTTCTAAATGATGCCAAATACAACCTTCTCTTTTATAAAAAACATGTCTGTTATTTCTATAAACTTTTTTCCAATTTGTATCATCATTTTTTTTAACAGAATTTAAATTTTTTTGTGTTTTTGTTATTGAACCAATTAAAAAAAATTCTTGTAATTTATAAGGAAAAGCATAAAACCCTTTTGTAGTAGGGGCTGTATGAAAAGTAACATCATCTTCTTCACAATTACTAACATGTCTTTTTTGTTTTTGGTTAGAGTTAAATTTACCAAATCTAACAAAAGCAAAATCAATGTTATCTTTACCAATATTGTATTTTCCCCTTACTTTCATACTCAAATACAAATATACGAAGAAATTATCTAATATGAAAATATTTATGGTTAAATAATACTAATAAGAATGACACAAAACTTCTTCATAAATAAACATTCACTTCTTCCTATATTAGAATTAAAGCTGATTAATGATGGAAGACACAATTCAGATGAAGTCTTTTTTGATAACTTACAGGATGCACAATTATATTTTACTATGTCTGATATAGATACAGGTGTAGTTAAAGTAGCACATCAACCAGCAATTATTATAACAAATGATGATTGTGATGGTACTTTTAATATTGGTTATGAATGGAAAGAAAGAGATACTAACAGACAAGGAAAATATGTTGGTTTCTTTGAAATCAATTTCAATGGTTCATTTGATAGTAATTTTGCAGGTAAAAATCTTATAGTTCCAATTCGTAACTCACTTATTATAAACGTTATGGAAGGACTAATAAAAAAATGAAAGAAAAAATATTAAAAAATGATAGCAACACATGACAGCTTAACAGGTTACAAAGCCAAATATTGGATATTAAACATATTCAATTTTATGTCCAAATGTCAAAATAAAACTTTGGAAGAACAATATAATGCAGGTGCAAGGAGTTTTGACTTACGATTTTTATACCATAGAAAAAAATGGTATGGCGCACATGGAATACAAATATATGATATTACATTGGATGAAGTATTGGAAACATTAAATAATTTATCTACAAAAGAAGACCCAATCTACTTCAGGGTATTGTGCGAAGATGCAATTATTAAATCAGATTTACATTCTTTATGTGATGCAATACTAAATTGGTTAAGTAATAATCCAAACACAACATTAAAACCTTTGTATATCAACAGTAAGAAAACATGGGAATTAGGTTATGAATGGGATTATGTAAAAGAAACAGCAAACTATGATATATATTCTAATATGAGTAATGATAGGAAAACTATTGCATTTCTTGTATCTAATATGTATGAACTTAAAACAACTGATGATAAAATCAATTTCATTGGCTGTTATGTAAGTGGTGGAAATAGAGATAAATATGGTTTACCTTATCCTAAAACAGCAGCCGATGCCTTAACACCAATTGTTTTAACTAAAAAGTGGAAACCAAATGATTGCCCTGTAGTTGATTTTATTTAACATCTCTTGATATTTTTTATAGTTTTTCCATATTCTAAATAAAAATATAAATTTATGAAAAAAATAGCAGAGAAAGAAAAAAAACCAATTATAACCATTGGTATTCCTCAGTACAAGGAAGATGAACAGAAAATCAATTCTTTATTATCAATGATTAACAACCAAGTAGGTATTAACTTTGATGATATTGAAGTTGTTATTTGTAATGATGCTTCTGATGTGATATTAAGTGATGACTTTCTAAATTCCTTTCATAATTTTACACCAAAATATGTAAAATTAACTGAAAATGTTGGTCCAGGTTTGTGTCGTCAAGCTGTATTGGATAATATGACAGGGGAATATGTATTATTCTGTGATGGAGATGATACCTTACATTCAATTGCTGTTGTTGGTTTATATCTCAATCTTATTAAACAAAATCCTGAAATGAATGTTATTCATACCTCATGGTTGGAAGAATTAGAAAAAGAGGATGGAAGTTTGATATACATTGAACATAAGTCAGATGCGACATGGATGCACACAAAGTTAATCAAAAAATCATTCATTGATGAAGTGAATATTAGGTTTCATCCTGCATTAAGAGTACATGAAGATAGTTATTTTTTGGGAATATTATATGAATTAACTGATAAGAGAATATTTGTTGATATTACTACTTACTTGTGGAGATATGGTAAAGAAACTATAACAAGAGCTAACAACAGTATATACACTTATAATTCATTACCAGTTTTTATCCAATCAATTTTATTGGTAATTGAAGAACTGGAAAACAGAGGAGTAGCAAAGGAGAAAATAAATTATAAAGTGTTACAATTACTTTTATATATTTACTTCAATCAGCAATTAAGTATGTGGAATAATGAAGCAGTAAAACAATACAAGATTGATTGTGAAAAAGTGTTGCAAATATTGATGGTTAAGTATAAAGACATAATTGAAAATTGTACACCACAAGATTTTAATACTGTTTATAATGATGAAAGGAAAAAGATATTATTACCATCTAATGAAATAGAAAAAGAACCTTTCAATACATTCTATTTAAGAATATTGAACACCAATTACAGAAATAAATAAGATACCAATTTTTTTGTTAAAATCCTGTCATCAAATTATATTAGATGATGGGATTTTTATTTTGAAAGCTACATATTTATATTAAAATAAGATAATACCTTATGATAACAGATGAACAACAAGAATTATTTGAATATATAAGAGTGTCATTAGGCGCACCAATCCTTGAAGTAGAATTACTTGATGACCAATTGTGTGTATTAATGAAATATTGTGTAAAAGATTATGCAAAAGAAGTTCAAAACTGGTTAATATTAAGCCAATGGCAAACATTAGCTAACAAAAATGTTTTGAATACAAGTGAAATGCAGTGGGCACTCACAATGCGTACATTTGATTACAGTAAAGAATATTCATATTATTTCTCAAAAGATGCAGGATTGCAACAAAGAGGACCATGGGAACTTAAAAAAGACTATTTCACAATAGAAAAGGGCAAACAAAGCTATTTAATTCCTGCTGGGAGAGAGATAAATAAAGTTTTATATGTTACCCCCAATACAACTGATGCTGCCTTATATGCAAACGCAGGTGGTATTATTGGTATGGGCGGTTTTGGTGGTGTAGGAATGGCACAAGTTGGTGGAGCAGCAGGATTTGGTGGTGGTTTTTCTGGCTTATTTGTATCTCCTGCTTATGATACTGCATTATTATCAGCCGATCTTAATTACAAACAAAGATTATTGGGTGGAGATTTAGTATATAAAGTAACAGGCGGACCCAATGGTAGTCATATTATACATTTATTATCCACACCTGGGTCTAAATTATCATTTATGTTTAGTGGACTTGGAACAAATGGTATATTTGGTGTTAAAGGGTGTGAAGTTTGGTACACTTATTATGATGTTTCCCCTGAAGATGTTGATCAATGTAGAAAAGATAACAAGGATATTTTATTAACTCCTGACCAAGTTCCACTTGATGTTATGTCTTATGCTTTCTTTAATGAACCTGCTAAACAAACTGTTAATCAATTGTTATTAGCAAAAGCCAAACAAACTTTGGGATTAATTAGAGGTAAATATAGTGGCTCCCTTATGATTCCTGATGCAGAAGCAACATTGGATTATAATATGTTAATTCAACAAGGTATTGAGGAATACAAAACTGTGATGGAAGAATTAAGAGGTAGGCTTGAATTAATGAGACCTCAAAATATGTTAAAAACACAAGCTGATATGGCTAATTCTTTATTAGATGTGATGAAAAATCAACCATTAGGAATGTATGTAATTTAATTATGAAGAAGTTTATATTAAAAGAAACTCAGATAAAAGTGTTAGTTGAGAATGAACTACACCAAAAATATATTGATTTATTGAAAAATGTAAATATAAATAATATTGAATTTATTAATAAAGCAATGGGAGAAGATAGATATCAAGTTCAAGTTGTAATAAATAACTATGAAATACCAAGTAGTTTAGTTTATTTAGAAGCACAAGAATGGGAATTGACTTCAGGTGAAAGTACATGGATAGTTGATATTAAAATAGATGAATCTTTAAGAGGAACTGGATTAGCATATAAAGTATGTGTAAAATTTATACAAATTTATGGAACCCTTATGTTTCATAAAGAAGCAATTCATAATCCAAAAGCAATAGGATTAATACAAGATAAATTATCTAATACAAATGGAATAAGTTCACAAGATACAGAAGATGGTATTGTGTTTTACAGTTTATAACATTTCAATCTCATGTTCTTGAAGTTTTTCTTCAACATTTTCAAAACTATCTCCATAATGGAATACTAATCGGTTGATAGGATATTCTTCATAATCATTGATATTTTCCCATGCAAGAGCAACAATTTTGTCAATACAATCCTGCATTGAAAAACAAGTGTTATCTTGTGCAACATCAAAGTTTAATGAAGAAGTTATTCTTTTAACCAAATCATAAGTTGAAGCATGTGGTAGTTTATCTTTTTGAGCACAAATACCAGAGGGAATAGTTGACCAACCATCTCCCCATACAACACTAACATCATTACTAAACATAAATTCGTATTGGTACTCATCATTTGAATCTTCTCCGATTTTGTTTACAAAGACTAATTTGTAATCTCCCATTTTTAACAATTTAGTGGTCCATGACAGACTTGAACTGCCGACCTCCTGATTATGAGTCAGTTGCTCTAACCAACTGAGCTAATGGACCAAATGAGATGCCAAGAAACCACGTTTTTGTAAAGAACACATCTCTTCCACTTATTAACATTGTGGACACGTTCTATTAATTTTAACACTACAAAGATACAATTTTGTTTTTAATTCTCCAAATAATAAGGTATATAAATATTTATATAGAAAATATAAACTCTATGATTTCAATAAATAAAGAGCAGATAAAGTTAAAAGAAGGGACTGCCCCAATTACATATAGTATTGTTCCAAAGAATCAAGATGCAAGAAGCAGAACTGCTGATCAACAAATCAGAGATTTGAAAGGTACTGTAAATGCTGATGATGATATAATTGTTAGTCCACAAGCTGTGAATGAAGAAAATGATGAAGTACAAGATAATCAACTGAAAAAAGGACAAATTGTTGATGAACATGGGATTGTTTATGATGAAAAAGGTAGATTGATTGGATATTGGTCTCCAAAGGAACAACGAGTAAAAAGCATATATGAAAGAGTTATGACAAAAGAAGAAATAGAAAGAAGTAAAGTTCAGAATAAAATGAAAAATGAGAATGTTTTAATAAACAAAACCAGATTTGATAAATTTGTTCTGAAAGAAAATTCGGAAGACCCATATATCAGTTATTTTAGAAATTTAGTTGATGATGAGTATGCTGCCAGTGGTGTTAGTAGAAGAGATTTGGCAAGATTAACTTCCTCTGAAGTTCCATTTAATAATGTTGGTGAATTAATAAATTTATTCAATAGTGATGAAATATATCATAATGAATCATGGATTCAAAGAGTATTACCTGCATTAAAAATCATAAACAAGAAAGGGCTTACTGATGAAGCAAACATTAAAAAGATACAAGACTTGGCTAATGTTGTAAGTGCAAGTGGAATATCCAATAAGTTTTCCACAAAGATAGATTCTCATTTGGATAATGAGGGAAGTTATGACCAAATACAAAGAGGAGATGCTTCAAGTCAATTCAAAGCAGGTGCTGTTCAATCAGCCGAAAAAACGAAAGAACAATCATTGAATGATTCGATACAACTTCAAGTTGATAAACTTAAAAGAGGGGAAGAAATAGCTCCTGAAAGCAAGTTAAGAATTATTCAACAAATTACCACTAATAGAGAAGACCCAAGGGGATTAACAAGAAAAGAACCTGATAAAGCTACTCAACTTCAATTAAGGGATATGTTAAGTAATCCCAATTTGAATGATGAAACAAGACAATCACTTCAAAATACATTGAAAGGATTAGAAAGTCAACAAGGAGTAATTACAAAAGATAAATGGGGAGAAGATAAAGTAAATCCAAATTTATTATTGACCTATGCTGCATTAACAGATGATTTTGATTTAGCTGAAAAAGCATTTAACTTAATTAATAGGGATGTTAGTAACACAGCATCACAAACAAGACAAAGTAGTGGTAAATTTGGTAGTAGAGTAAGAGATAAATTACTGTCAAATCCAAAAATAAGTGATAATATGAAAAATTTTCTTAAACAAAAGGGTATAAAAGAACATAAAACTTTGGTTATTACCAATAAACAAATTGAAGTGTTAAAAGAACATTTTAATAAAGCTAACTCAACTGAAAATAAAATTGTAACCATATCTAAAAAACAATTGGTTGAAAAAGTATTGAGAGAAGATACAGGTATTTTCAATCCTCATGATGATGAATATGAAGATTTTGAAGATATGGTTGACCAAAATGACCCAGGTACTACTGATAATGAATGTACTTATACAGTTGGAAAATTACAACAAATGTACTATGGAGTAATGCCTGTTGAATATATCGAAAAATTAAGAGAAATTACAGAAGCACTTATGTCTAAAAATGGTATGACTGAATGTGAAGCTCTTGAACAGATAGTGGATGAATTTGAAGATATGAAAAGAAGATATATTTTCAAACCAGAAACTTTGCGTAAATATTCGGAAACTCCTGATGAGAAAGGATATTACCATGAGATAACAGATTTCTTTGAATCCAAAAGAATAATTAAACCAAAATTGCAAGAAAATTTTGAAAAACCATTTAGATATAAAGGTTGGATAATTAAATACAACAGAGAAACAGGGGAATATGATTTATACAGGCCAGGGGAATCAATAAGAGATGGTTATGGTTATCCTGATACTTCTGCAAGCACTCCTGAACTTGCTAAATCATGGATTGATAGTGATATTGCTGATACAAAAGCAGAATATGATGTAACAAATCCAGCACCAGAAAAATCTGTATTCAATTACAGAGGTGTTAAACTTAAATTTGATAGAGATAGTCAAGAATGGTATGTGGGTGGATATATAGATGATTGGGTTAAATCAGTTGAAGAAGCAAAACAATTAGTTGATTTATACAAAGCATACGAAAAATGGTCATTAGACCCAAATACAAACGAAAGAGAAGCAGATACAACTCATTTTGCTGATTGGTATCAAAAATATGGGCGTATGCACGAATCTAAAAAGATAATCAAACCAAGAATAAATGAGGGGGATGAATTTTGGAATCTAAATCTCTTGCGAAAATATGAAGATAATTTATATTTGATAAGTGAAGATCCTGTAGTTATATCTACAATGAATAATGATTTATACTATGACTTATTAGATAATTTTCCATTTCTAAAAAATGTTGCTCAAGTAGTTAGTAAAAAAGATCCATATTCTGGATCGGGTAATAGTATGTATGGTTATAGTAAAGCAAGTGTTTATTATTTCAATATTGATGAATTAGATGAAACTCAATTTAACAATGTCATAGACTATGTTGAACAAAATTATGGAAAAACAAATCAAACACAACCAAGAAATCAAGAATATTGGGATGATAGGGATGAAGAAAGAATGTTCAATGATACCATGTATGGCGAATCTAAAAAGGTGATTAAACCAAAATTATGAATAAAAAAGTAGTATTAACTGAAAATCAATTATCTTTAATCAAAGAATATATTAATAATTCTTTGATTAAAAATACTTTACCTAAGAATATAAAAAATGATGTATTAAATCAAAAAACTTCTTTGGGTAATCATCCTTCCTTTCCACCAGAAGATGAAAAGAAATTTGAATATAAGTTATTGCTAAAAAGATATGAACAAGTCTTATCTAATCTAAATAAATTATATCCTGATCAACAAAATACTGATATTTCATTTTTCAAAACAGAATTAAGTAAATTACTAAAGGAATGTAATGAGTTAGAAAGACCAATCAAATCACAACTGGAAGAGTTATGTATTACAACTATAAAAAAAATATTTAATAATGATAAAAATGATGTGTTATTGACTGTTGAATTGGTTGATACAATAACAAAATCAGATGTAAAAATGCCACTGCAACCAGAATCTGTTGATGATATTGAATTTGATGGTATTGAAGAAATACATGGAATTAATGACGAAATATATAAAAGAAGAATGGTGGATTGTTTAATGGAAGGTATATCTGACTGGTATATTCATAATTCTATTCCCATTCAAGATATATATAAGTTAAATCCCAAACTGATATTTGTATATCCTTCTATGTGTGTTATAAATGATTATTTGTCATATAATGAAAACATAAATTCATACAATGAACAAAAAATCATGCAAGGAAGTACTTCTGAAGTAATAGTTAAGAAGAATGATAGAAGTGTTGTGAATGTAAAAGGAGTTAATTTTATTGCATTATTGTATGAAACAATCAAAGCAATGTTTGATTTAATTTCGTTTAATGGATTACCAAATAATACAAATAAAATGAAATATGTTTTGAAAAAATCAGACTTTATGTTGGCTTCTGGTTGGGATATGTTATTTGGAAGACCATTGTGGGATTTAATTGCAGATAAAGCAACAGGATTAAAAGAAAACTGGGATGATTTAGTGCCATTTTTATTTTATGAAATAATCACTAAACCAGTCCCTGAATTTAATGAGGCTTTACAAAATATATTCGCAAATACAAAAAAAGGAAAAGAATTAATATCTTCATTATGTGATGGTATTCGATATAATTTAGATAAGGAAAGTTTTAATAATAGCATAGATAAAAAGAAGGAAATCTATCTTAATGACAGTGATTATTTCAATGTAGAAGATTTTTAATTATTTCAATATCTTTTTCAATGGAATTGTAGTTTATATAATAAAGTTGAACATTATTTTTTTCGCAAAGTTCTTTCTTGATTTTATCATTATTTTGGATATAATCTAATCTTTTTTGACCACCCCAGTATTCTACAGCTTCAAAATGTTGAATACCTTGACATTCTATTCCTATATTTAATGTTGGGAGATAGAAATCCAACTCTAAATTTTGTTTATTTTTCAACCAGTTAAATTTTCTATATTTTCTTTCATAGTTTATTCCACTTTTTGTTAATAAATTGGTTATTAATATTTCCATTTTTGATTCATTACATGATGGGCAACCCCTATCATTCATAAAATTGATGTAAGTACATGTTTCATATCTATTGCCACATTTTAAACAAAATAAACTAAGATAAGTACTACTTCCTTTCCATTTATTATTTTTCCAACCACTAAATTTTAAGTTTCTTTCATTGCATTTTTCCAGCATATTCAAGTACTTGGTCAATGAAGTGCATACCATCTTCATCTATTGCATCAATATCCAATATTTCTATTGTAGCATTATCTCCTGCATCACCTCTGCTCGCATCAATTCCTAATATATATCTAT
>LSPZ01000125.1_pt1 | contig 12654 bp, 10 predicted proteins | sample 651281 | NCBI WGS metagenome assembly LSPZ01 (sample SAMN04438313, study PRJNA306036) | termite gut metagenome | isolation source: viral DNA filtered from gut of termites from termite colony 2 | host: Coptotermes formosanus | place: USA: New Orleans, Hayne Blvd. | collected 2013-06-18
TGCACTAGTTATATAACAAACAATTCTTTCGAGTTTCTGGTTAAGAAACATGGGTTACGGAATTCAATTGATAAATTACCGTCGGAAGGAAACTATATAGACATCGCCTCTGGACATTCTAATTTCATGCCCACGCTAGCCGAGAAACTCGAAAATGCAACTTTCTACACCTGCGACCCAAACACTGCCCCCCCCCAGACAGACATTCTCGACAATCTGAATCATATTCAGTGCTCTGCAGATGAACTATTGCGACAACCTGGTATCGAACCAAACATGTTTGACGGAAGTTTTGCATATCGTCTCCATCATTGGTTGCGACCACAGCAAGCATTTGATTCTTTGAGAGTTATGTATTCTATCACAAAACCGGGTGGTTTGATTTCAGTCGGACCAAAGCTTGGTATACTACAACAGCTAAGATATGGCGATGCACTTCGTGTCACTAAAACCTCGGAGATGAGTGACATTGAATTCGCAGAGTTTGCTTTTGCAAAAATCTGTTTGACGACACAGACATCTCGTGCTCTACAATCCGCAATTAGCGCCACTATACCAGAATTTAACCCAGAATTTCTTGCGTGGGACAGCAATGGTCATATAGATAGAGTGCTTAACAGACATACGGGTAAATACGACAAATTTCCTAGCTCTGATGCATTACAATCATTAGGCGCACTTGCAGCAGCAATTGCAAGAAATTTCCCAGAAGGCATGGTAGTAGCACGAAGTGATGACGTAGATTTTACGACAATTGATAAAAACCGCGATTTGACCGACAGCCAACACCAAGAGTAACAGTTTCTATGTTAAAATAGACATATAAGAATATTTTGACAGAAGGAGAATCATGTCTGGACACAGCAAATGGTCAACTATCAAACGACAAAAAGGCGTAGCCGATGCTAAACGCGGCGCGGTTTTTACTAAAATTGGCAACCAAATCGCTATCGCCGCTCGCAGTGGCGTTGACCCAGCTATGAACTCATCGTTGGCACTGGCAATTGAAAAAGCCAAAGCCGCCAACATGCCCGCCGCCAACATTCAACGCGCCATTGATCGCGTAGCAGATAAATCTGCGGCGGTCTTGGAGGAAGTAACTTACGAGGGCTACGGTCCGGGTGGCGTGGGTGTCATCATCGAGACAGCGACCGACAACCGAAATCGAACTTTTCCAGAAGTACGAACGGCCTTAACTAAACACGGTGGCAGTGTAGCTGAGCCCGGTTCAGTCAGTTTCCAATTCACCCGCAAAGGCGTCATCCGTGCCGAAGTTGGTACAAACCAAGACCCAGATGAATTGTTGCTTATCGCACTAGATGCTGGCGCCGAAGATGCTGTGCAAGAAGAAAACGAATTAGTAATTTACACTGATATGAAAGACCTCCACAGCGTGCGCCAAGAAGTCGCTGCTAAGGGGCTGAAGGTCGTCGATGCTGGACTAGAATACGTCGCTAATACTCCAATCGAAATCTCCGACCCGGCAGTGGCCCAGAAAGTTATGAACCTACTCGAAGCGATTGATGATCTGGATGATGTTCAGGCGGTTCACACCAACGCTGATATTACCGTCGAAGTTTGATTAGACAAATTATCATTAACTGTGGTACAATGACTAGCAGCCTGTCCCGGGGTGTGGCGCAGTTGGTAGCGCGCAGCGTTCGGGACGCTGAGGTCGTCCGTTCAAGTCGGATCACCCCGACCAAACTGACAGGTTAACAATTTATAGATTTCGGGGTGTGGCGCAGCTGGTAGCGCGCCGCGTTTGGGACGCGGAGGCCGGAGGTTCAAGTCCTCTCACCCCGACCAATAAAAGTTAGCCATTTCTGTGGTTGATTTTTATTTATAACAATACTTGACACGTGATACCCCCATGGGGTATTATGGTTTCATGATAGATACAATTAAAAAACGCTTGACTCATCGCACCAAAATCATTGGCGGTCAGGTCAAAGGCTTGGAAAAAATGATTGACGAGGAAAAATATTGCTTGGATATTATCGGGCAATCTATGGCGATTCAGAAGTCGCTGGCTTCGTTAAATAAACTGTTGCTCGAAAATCACGTGCGCACTCACCTTTCGCACCAACTGGCTAGTAATGATGAAAAAGAAATCGAAAAGGCCGTTGAAGAAATGCTGAAATTGTATGAATTTAATAATGTACGAGGGGGTGGTGGGTGCCACTAGTCAAAAAAGAAGTTTCAATCGTCGGTATGCATTGCAAGTCGTGCGAAAAGATGATTCGCGATGGGTTAATGGAAATTAATGGTGTCAAAAGCGCGAATGTTAGCCTGAAAAAAAGTGCGGCGCTCATTGTTATGAACGAGGACGTGTCGGATTTTGAAATAGAACAAGCCGTGCGTCGCGCTGGCTACAAAATTGGCGACGAAGACCGACCAATAATCAGCCACGATGCCAAAGATTACAAGTTGTTATTGGTCGGAATTATCATATCGATGGTCGTATTTTTGATTTTCAGCAAGTTTCAAATTAGTCCGCAATTGGACGACAATAACAGCGTAATATACGCAATTTTGATGGGATTGACCGCTGGATTTTCGACTTGTATGGCGCTAATTGGTGGATTAGTAATTGGAATCTCGGCTCGCCACGAAGCACGACATCCAAATGCCACGAAACTGCAAAATTTCCAGCCACACATCGCCTTTAATATCGGACGTATTGGTGGATTTTTCGCCTTGGGCGGATTGATGGGGTTAATCGGTTCTGCCTTAACATTCAGTCCGACCGTACTTGGACTACTGACAATTGCCGCTGGCATATTTATGCTCGTCATCGGGCTGCAATTAACTGGCATTTTTCCGCGCCTGAATAGCATTTCCCTGCCACCGAAACTGGCTGAGAAACTTGGCATAGATAATCACAAAAAGAAAGATTATTCCCACAAAAGCGCCGTGATTTTAGGCGTTCTGACTTTCTTTTTACCATGCGGTTTTACGCAGGCAATGCAACTTTTCGCCGTTTCAACGGGTTCGCCGCTAACTGGCGCTATCGTTATGGGGTTATTCGCGCTAGGCACAACGCCTGGTCTGTTAGCGGTTGGCGGTTTAACTTCTATTATTAATGGTAAAAAAGCCAAGAACGTTTTTAAGGTCATCGGCGTTTTGGTAGCAGCAATGGCAATTTCCAGCATTATTTCTGGCGCTAATTTGGCTAAGTTCACGAGTAGTCCCGAGCAAAACCAAACCAACAATATCTCGTCAGAAATTATTATTGAGTTAACATATATTGATTCATCCAAGTTGTTTGAACAGGACGAGATTAGACTCAAAAAAGGCGAGAAATACATTATCGAAATCACGCCAAAGAAAAATGGTGCGGGTTGTATGAGCGCCGTGATGTTGCCCGGGCTGTCGAACCAAGAACCGCAACTGATTCAGAAAGGCAAGAAGATCCGCATCGAAGCAACCACTAACCAAATCGGCACATACGAATTTGTGTGTGCAATGGGCGTTCCATTTAATACGAAAGTAATTGTAGAGGAATAACATGAAACAGCAATTTAGTATTCAAGGCATGCACTGCACAAACTGCGCACGGTCGATTGAAAAATCCGTTAATAAAGTTGATGGAGTGCGTGAAGTGCGTGTGAATTTCGCAGCCAACAAAATGAACGTCAACCACCACAATGTTAGTGAAACTGACATTATTAAGGCGGTTAAAAAGGCTGGCTATATCGCTGAGATTTTTGACGAAAAAAACGCCGTGAATCATATGAATCACGGTAAGGCGAATGTTTGGAAAAAGAAGTTTATTGTTGGTGTTATTTGTAGCATCCCGCTACTTTATTTTATGATTGGCGATTTGGGTTTGGGCTTTCCTGGAATGGTGTATATGGCACCAGTATCGCTAATTATCGCAACCTTTGTGCAAATATACCTTGGTCTTGGCTTTTATAAAGGTATGATTTCGGGTTTGAAAAATCGCACTTTTAATATGGACAGCCTGATTGCCATTGGCACGAGTGTGGCGTATATTTTTAGCCTAGTTTCCTATATTCAATATATCGTGATGAACGGCACGCTTGTGGCGACCATGGGCGAAAAAGTGCCGAATATGTATTTTGAAACGGCGGTTTTTCTAATTACTTTTGTGATACTCGGTAAGTGGCTGGAAGCCCGCGCGACCGGCAAGGCTAGCGCCACAATTCATCAGTTAATGAATTTGCAACCAAAATTGGCACACGTTTGGAACGGCAAAGAATTCGTCGATATTTCGGTTGACGATGTGAAATTGAACGATAGAATCTTGGTAAAGCCTGGCGAAGCCATTCCAGTTGATGGAAAAGTTTCAAGTAGCACAACTTCAATTGACGAGTCAATGATTACCGGCGAAAGCATTGCAATTGACAAGGTCAAAGGCAGTAAAGTTATTGGTGCGACGATCAACGGCAATGGTTCGATCGAGATAATCGCCGAAAAAGTTGGGTCAAACACTATGCTATCGCGCATTATCAAGCTAATCGAGGAAGCCCAACTTTCCAAAGCCCCGATTGAGTCTTTGGCGGACAAAATTTCGTCGATTTTTGTGCCGGTAGTTTTGATTATTGCCGTCATTACTTTTGTTATTTGGTATTTTATTATTGGCGCAGAACTAGGATTTTCTTTGATGATATTTGTATCGGTGGTAGTTATCGCCTGCCCGTGTGCGTTGGGACTCGCCACGCCAACCGCTGTGATGGTTGGCACAGGAATTGGCGGGAAAATCGGTGTGTTGATTAAAGGTGGCGAACCGTTGCAAAAACTTGGCAAAATCAAGGCAGTAGTTTTTGATAAAACTGGCACATTAACGGAAGGCAAGCCAGTCGTCACGAATGTTGAAAAGTTTGGTAAGTCTGATATTTTGCAAATTGCGGCTTCGCTGGAATCTTCAAGCGAACACTCACTCGCCAAAGCGATTCTAGATAAAGCCAAAACCGATAAAGCCAAGATTTTAAGCATCACAGATTTCAAGGCGATTGCTGGGCGTGGCATTTCTGGCAAAATCAAAGGCGAAACTTATTATTTTGGAAATCTGGCACTTGCGACAGAACAAAAAACTAAACTAGGTGCGGACAATACAACACTAATGGAAAAACTGGAAAGCGAAGGTAAAACCGTAGCGATACTATTTTCTAAGCACGAGGTGCTGGGACTAATCGCTATCGCCGACCAACCGAAAGCCAGCGCCAAATGGGCTATCGAATTGCTGAACAAAATGAAAATTGACACTTATATTTTGTCAGGCGACAATCGGCGTTCGGTTTCTGCCGTGGCGGAGCAACTTGGTATCAAAAATGTCATTGCCGAAGTTTTGCCCGAGCAAAAATCAGACAAAATTAAAGAGATTCAAACGCAAAAATCAGTTGCAATGGTTGGCGACGGAATTAACGACGCCCCCGCCTTAGCGCAGGCTGATGTCGGCATTGCGATGGGTAGTGGCACTGACGTGGCAATTGAATCGGGCGATGTGGTGTTGGTCAAAGGCGATCCGTGCGATGTCGCAAATTCTATTAAATTAAGCCGCGCCACCACGCGCAAAATTTATCAAAACCTGTTCTTCTCACTATTTTACAATTCGGTTGGCATTCCAGTTGCAGCGGGTGTGTTCGTCTCGATTGGCTTTTTACTCAAACCCGAACTCGCTGGTCTTGCCATGGCACTCAGCTCCGTATCGGTTGTCGGAAACTCGCTTCTACTCCGAACATTTAAGTCGGATAACGAAAAATGAAAAAATTACTAATCACGATAATTATCGGGGCAGTTATTGTCGCAGGTGGCGGAGTAGCGTTTTATATTTTAAATCAAAATAATGATTTGAAGATTAATCCCTCACTAAGCCAACCGGAGCCTCAAGACGAGGTTGAATTGACTGACGAGCATGATATCCTTGACATTAGTGCCGCTGGTATTAGGATTACTTATCATCAACAGGCCGTAGAGATTGCGGATATCGTGATTGCGCGATCTGACTCACCCGCAGTTCGTGCTTACGCACAGCAACTTCGTGCTGATGAATCCAGTGAAGCCAATAAGTACATTGAATTATTAAATAGCTGGGACGAAACATACACGGATTTATGGGACTTTCCAGAAGTAGGCGGCTGTCATGGCTATCCCGTTCAACCGGGCATAGCTACCCTACCAGAAATGCGAGAGTTGAAAGAACTTTCGGGCGAAGAATTAAATAGAAAATTTCTGGTCATAATGTTAACGCATCGCGAACAGTCGAAAAATCTGCTCAAATCTCAGGGTGCAAAAAATAGGTCACTCGTAGAATTAGACCAGCAATCGATTAAGTACCACGAAAACGATATAGCAAATATTAACGCGGTCGTTCCATAGCGATAACACGCGCCGCAGTCGCTAGTTCGTTCATAGTTTTCAGTTTTTCAGCAACCACTTCGTCACGTGGTATTAGTTTCTTGTCGCCATATTTTCGTTCCACTGCCAAACTAAGTAATTCATCAGCAAATTTTATATTTTTCGGCAGAATCGGTCCGTGCAAATACGACCCAAAGACATTGTTTGTCCGCGCACCCTCGGTATTATCCTCACCATTATTGCCAGCACCTTTTATGACGGTAGCAAACGGTTTTTGTCCCGCATTTAGGTGCGTCAGACCGCTGTGATTTTCGTACCCAACCAATTCATAGCCATCCCACTCCGTCACAATATTGCCAATCAATCGCGTTGGTCCAGCCTTGGTATAGGCATCAAATACGCTGATGCCCAAAATCTTTTCGCTTGTATTGGTCAAGAAATAATGTCCAAACAATTGGTATAGTCCGCATATCATCAACATCGGCACGCCATCATCAGCCAGTTGACGTAATTTTGGCGCAATTTTCATCAAATCATCGGTGATTTTTCCTTGACCAGAATCCTGACCGCCACCGCCAAGAATAATATCAGCGTCAATCGGAAACTCTTCGTCTGGTTCATACAAAATTTGTTCAACAGTAAAACCGTATAATTCCGCGCGATGTGTCAGCGATTCCAGATTTCCGTGGTCGCCATAAATGTTCATCTCGTGCGGATACAACATCGCAATTTTTAACACGCGTTTATTTGTCATCGCCATACTCCTTTTTCAGAATTTTGCGCATATGTAGCATTGCCGTGTAAGTCGTAAAAATCTGTTTCGGTTGATTTGGATTTTCGTTCAAAAATCTCGCTAATGCTGCTGATAGATCCGTCTCAACTTGATCCAAAATAATGTTTTGGCAACTCAGTCGTAGTGCCATATCATAGGCACGCACACCACTGACCATCGCCACGCGCTTGATAATCCCCAAATCCACGTCCCACAGCCAACTCATATCGCGACCATCGGCGTATTGGTCGTTAATCGCAATCATAGTCATAGCCTTGGGATTATATTGGCTACCCAAAACGATACGAAAACCACTGGGATTTTTGACCAAAATAAGTTCGACTGGCGTTCCGTTAACTGTGAAACTCTCGCCACGACCAAAGGCTGGTTTGATTTCGGACAGAGCCCTTAACATTTTTTTAGAATCAAACTCATCGCCCAAGATTTCTTTGGTCAAAGCCAATGCGCCCGCCGCGTTAAAGGCGTTATGCGCACCCTTTAGTTTTAATTCCGCCGTGCCGATGTTAAAGGTTACATTATCGCCATCAATTTTTTCTAAGACTACGCTGGCTGGCTTGCTCGACTTTACACTTTTCAATCCATAAAGTTCGTCATCGTTTGGAAACAACTCAGATACACCTGCCGAATAGCCAAAAAAGACTGTTTTACGCGCCGAAATCTCAGAAATACGCGTGTCCTCGCGGTTGAGGACCACCGTGCCAGTAGTTTTCGTGGCGACTTTCTGCAAAAACCCAGCCGTAGTATCAATTTCACCAAACCGATCCAACTGGTCACGCATCACATTCAATAGTAACGCATATTTCGGTGCAATTTTATTAACAAAATGCACCGCGTGCGCTTCATCGAGTTCGACCACCGCAATGTCAGCATCAAGTTTTCCCCGCTTCATTTCAAGAATAGCCGATGACGCCACGCCACGTGTAAAGTTGCTGCCGCTGGGATTGGTAAAAACTTTCAGCCCAGCCGCCCGCAACAATTCAACCGTCATCTTGGTCGTCGTAGTTTTACCGTTAGTGCCAGAAACGACGACTACGCCACGTGGCAATTTGCCTAGTACATCGTGTAAAAAGTTCGGCGCGATGCGTTCCACGACTAAACCCGGCAGAGCAGAGCCGTGCCCGCCCTTTAGCCGACTGGCGCGAGCGACAACTTTTCCAACTAAACTAGCAACAAATGGTGATTTCAGTTTCACTAAGCTATTCTACCACATTGTCTTCCCGAAAGTTTTGATGAGTGACGCGCTTTAGATAGAAAATTACAGCGACTATCACGGCGAAAATTATCACCGATGCCCAGAATGAGACAGCGACCTCTTGGCTGGCACCCGGCATTTCCGATACAAATCGCGCTACACCAATTATGTAATCCAGTAGCCACTGCGCTGGCGTAGCGATAATTTGCGCCAAACCCATCGGCAAAACAAACGCTGCAACGCCCGCGATGAACGTCAGCAACATCACCAGTGGCAAAATCGGCAAGACCAGTAAATTAGCCAATAACCCATACGGCGAAAACTGTCCCATAAATAGCGCGATAATCGGCGCTGCCATAATTTGCGCGCTCATAGTTTCGATAAAAATTTGTCGCAAATTAAACGACGGTTCGCGTGGCACTGGCGCCACAAAATTTTTCTTGACAAAATACCGCCGCCGAAACTTACCCCAGATATTAGCGCCAAACGAAACTTTTAATTTCTTTTCCTTACCCCAAAAGTAATCTTTAATAAGCGGCGCCAGAATGATCACACCCACGAATGACAAAAACGACATATACCAACCAGCATCGCCCCAAATCTGCGTCGGATCGAGCGCGATTGTAATGCTGGCTACAAATAGTAACAGCACAACAGGATGAAACCGACGCCCGTAGTACCACGCCAAGAGGCTCAGTCCCGCGACCAACGCCGCTCGCGTCATCGACGGCGAAAAGCCAGTCACACAGGCGAATGCTAAAACCAATAAACCGCCGAGACTGAGCGCTGCAAATCGCGATATTTTTGAAAATAGACGGCGCGCGAAACGAATAAGGATTGTCAGATTGTAACCGCTCGCCACCACAATGTGTGTCAGCGACGCCGCGATAAATGCTGCCGACAGGTCGGCTGGCAAAGCGGTCTTTTGCCCAGCCAAAACCCCCATTCCTAAGTCAGCCGCTGGTGTCTTAATCACAGTACGCAATTTGTCACCAAAACTATCGCGAACATCACGCATTGGGTCAGAATCCGGCGAGCGCGTCACACCGACCAAATCTGCAAACGACATTGACGCTGGAAAAGTCCCAAAGCCAACCTTCAACCGACCAGAAATCTCCACCGTGTCACTCCGTTTGATATCAATGCCACGCGCCATAGCGCTAACCCAAATCTGACCCGATAGCGGCGTAAAATACTCATCCAAATTCCCTACTTCGCCAGACAACTTATCGTAATCATCCGCCGAAATAATCTCAGCGTTCACGATTTTCATACGCGTATCGTGACTTGCGCCGAAATCTGGGTCGTCCTTGACAACGCCTTTTAGCACCACATTTTGCCCAATCCAATCGTTATAGGCATTCAAATCGACCCGCGCCATCGTGCCTCGAAATAACCCGAGAATCAAACCAGCAATAATCACAAAAATTACCATAACGCGCATACGACTGACGAAAGTTAAGGCAATCAAAATTGCCGCCAAAATTAACCACGCCGGCGACGCAAAAACACTGTTGCGTAACAAAATCGCCAGCCCCGCCCCACCTAAGAACCCAGCGCACAAACAAGCAATCAACCAAGAAACGTGCAACCGCCCACCCAAGAATCGCCCGATTTTCATAACTACTAATATAGCAAATATTCCATGTGTTAGAATAGATATATGGATAAATTTATTCACAAGACTTTGCGCGTGCCCTATAAACTATTTGTCGCACACGATCGGCGCGTTGATGATGAAAAAATCACATTGGTTTTCTGGCACGGCATCGCCGCTAGCCACGTAGTTTTGAACAAGACCATCGACGCTTTGTCTGGTGATCGTGCTTTTGACCATGCACGACTCATCACTATGGATTTGTTCGGTTTCGGCAAATCACCCTCACCTGGCTGGTCCGATTATACCATGGAGGAAAACCTAAAATCTCTTCGTCACACTCTACGCGGCCTGCATATTAAGACCCCTATCGTTTTGGTTGGGCATTCAATGGGTTGCTTGTTGGCCGTAGAATACGCAAGCACCTATCCTGAAGAAAATATTACTGCGCTAGCATTAGCTTCACCGCCATTCTTGCAGTCTATGGAAGCGAAAGTTATATTTGACCGATTCTACCGCAAAATTTATAGCAAAGTGTTAACAGCCGCACAAAATAAGCAACTCGACCAGATGGCGGGTTTCTTTGACAAGTTTACCAGCTTTGAATCCGATTCTGTCAAGAATAAATCGCTGGAGTATTCAATGAAAAATGTCGTTCTCGGCAGTCACGCTTTTAAGCAAATGAAAGACATTAAACTGCTAGTATATATGTTTCATGGCGCGGTCGACGTTCTAGTTAATGGTGCGAATCTGAAACTTTTGGCGAAACAACCGAATGTTACGCTTCATACCGCGCCGGTTGGACACGATTTGGTCCGTCCGAAAAGAGAGCAACTTATTAAAACCCTGGCTAGGCTAGTTAAAAATTAAAAACCCATCCGATAGATGGATCCTTGATTTGGTGGGACGGATGGGGCTCGAACCCATGACACCAGGCTTAAAAGGCCCGTGCTCTACCAGCTGAGCTACCGTCCCGCATGCAGAAAAGTGTACCACAAAAAATCACTTTGGTAAAGATGCTCGAGAAGATTTTCTGGGGCTGCCACCATCGTTGGGCTGGATGTCTAGCCACCGGAACCAACCCTTCCCATGTTTAACAGATATAAAACCGACAATACTGATAACAAAAGCCCCAAACGCATCTACTATTAAATCTTTCATGGTGTCATAGAGCGCAGCCTGCCCCACCAGCGATTCGCCACTAGAAATCATATACCTCTGGGCATTAGTATGAAAAGTAGAATCCATGGTGAATTCGCAAATCTCCCATAACGCATCCAGTGAAAGCGCAAAACTGAATGCGAAAAGCGCGACAAAAATCGGGCTCAGCCGAACTTTGGCGGATTTAGAATTGTTAAGGAGTTCCACCAACGCAAAACCGAGTGCGCCAAGCGCCACCCCACTGAAAGAATGTAGCACCGTATCCCAATGTGGCACGCGATCATAAAAGAAGCGAATTTCACCGAGATAAATAGCGCAGAAAAGAAATACCACATAAAAAAGAAGCATGCCAGATGAAATACTGACACGAAAACGTCGCTGCAAAAAGCCTGGTAGTAACATGGCAAGAATACCAAAAATACATTGCGCCAGAATTATTGAATAATCGCCCTTGGTGCGCAAACCAAGGTCCACCCCAGACACAACATCAGGCGCAAAAACTATACGGAAAATACTGTAGATCGCCGAGACAACAAACAGCAAGAAAACAGTGTTAGAGAAAATCCTTGAGAACGAAGTTTTTCGCCTTTTCATTTGACTATCATACAACAATATACTATAGACAACAATCCGCTACGAACCGACTTTGTCTTTTTTCTGTCCGCGTTTAGCATTTTGTTCAACATATTCAATGATAGGCGTGGCAACATCGCGACCAGTAGCCTTTTCAATACCAAAGCCTGGACTGGCGTTGACTTCTAAAACCAATGGGCCACGATGTGAACGCATAATGTCCACACCCGCCACGCTTAGACCAAGAGCCTTAGCAGCTTTGACGGCAATCTTTGCCTCTTCGTCGGTCAGCTTAATAGCTGTGCCTTCGCCACCCTTATGCAAATTTGAACGAAAATCGTCATCTAGCGATTGACGCTTCATGCTGGCAACAACTCGACTACCAACTACGAAAACACGGATATCGGTGCCAGATGATTCCTGGATGAATTCCTGAATCATGATGTTGGTGCCATCTTCGTTATATAAGTAAAAAGCCTGAAGCGCCGACTTGGCAGCCTTTTTCGTATCAGCCAAGACCACACCATTACCGTGTGTACCCGATCCAAGTTTAATAATCACTGGTGTACCACCGATTTGATCCAACATACCGTCAATATCTGTTGAATTACGACTAAAGACTGTCTTTGGAACATCGATTGCTCGCGCCAAGATCTGCGTTGCGCGAAGTTTGTCGCGTGAACGAACGATTGCAATGGCGCTGGCTGTTGTAAAGATGCCCTCGCGCTCTAGCTGACGTACAATCGACGTACCATATTTTGTCATATAATTCGCAATTCGCGGAATGATCGCGTCATAGGTTTTAATATCAATATTCTTACCCCTATATATAACCTTGGGATCGTCGCGCTCTACCGAGACATAGCAGTTCTTATATTTAATAACATCAACTTCGTGACCACGTGCTTCAGCAACCTCTTTGAGTCGCCTCGTCGAATAATTCCCTGTACCATTAGACAAAATTGCAATTCTCATTACCTCGCTCCTTTCGTGTTTTGTAGCTCTTCGTATCTT
>LSPZ01000126.1_pt1 | contig 12459 bp, 11 predicted proteins | sample 651281 | NCBI WGS metagenome assembly LSPZ01 (sample SAMN04438313, study PRJNA306036) | termite gut metagenome | isolation source: viral DNA filtered from gut of termites from termite colony 2 | host: Coptotermes formosanus | place: USA: New Orleans, Hayne Blvd. | collected 2013-06-18
CCATGACTTCCGTCACTTCTACGCCATAACCGAATACCGCAAAACAAAAGATATACACCGAGTGTCAAAACTCCTTGACCACGCAGGCATCGCAGTCACAGAAAAATACCTAAAGGGACTGGGAGAAATCGAATGACCGTTTCCCTATCGAAAAACGCGGCTAAATATCTTGCGCGTCTTAACGAACCCGATCTAAGCCGCGTTATGAATGGGCTTGCCGGACTTGCACACGAACCGCCGGAGGGAGACATAAAAAAACTAACCGACCGAGACGAGTATCGGTTACGAGTAGGAGGGTATCGTATCCTATTCAAGATAGAAGAGGACATTATCCTTGTAACCAATATAACCACACGCGGACACGCGTATTAAGGAGTAAGTGTGAACGGAATAGCAATGCGAAAAGAACTGCATAGCATTATTGACGCTATGCCTGATCAGAGTCTTCCCGCTTTGATGTCTTTCATTGCCGAGGCGTATTGGAAACCGGTTATTGAAACCGACTTGACCGAAGAAGAACACGCGCTTATTCAAGCGGGTATACGGGAATATAAAGAAGACCCGTCAAGTTTTATCACCTTGGAAGACTTCAAAAAACGACTCCAAGCTGAAAAAGAACGCGTCAGGATACCGGCAGGCGTAGAAGCGCGCCGGGGGTAAATCGACGCCATGACCTTTGAAGAAATGCAATATGCGGAAGACATAACCGCTATAGCCGAACACACGCGCTTATATTCCGAATACTACCGCATAGGGCTTGACCGGAAAACAGCAATGTTGACGGCAGTCAAAAAACTATTCCCTGCCGAGTATAGTAATGCTGTCGCCTGGGAAACTCGGCAAGGAATAAACGCATTGCAATACTTAACCGAGCAGGGAATTCCCTTAATCGGCGTGTATCAATCTGGGGCTATGATTGCCGAGCAGAAACCGGAAAGTTTTACTACAGACCCCGCAGAGATACTATCCCTTGCCGAAGGACGCGGAGATAAAAACGGCAGAGCAAGAGGTACGCCTATTGAACGCTTTTACTTCATACCGAAAGACGCCGGGCTGTTATGTCTGGACATTGACCGTAAAAACGGTAAAGACGGCATTGCGGAATTTTATGCGTGGGCGGAGCGGAATGGGAAACCGCGTCATTTACTTCCCCGCTTTTTACAGGACATACCGAATAACTTTCCCTGCTATGTTTCAACGCCGTCTAACGGGTATCATTTGTATTTCAGATATACCGGATCGCTTATACCGAAAAAACCCTTAGCCCCGAACACTCCGGGAGTAGAAGTAAAACACGGAAAACCGGGCTTGACCGCGCCGGGAAGTTATAAAAACGGTCAGCCTTATACTTTGCATGGCAGTCTTGAAAATACGCCTGACCTGCCGGCGTTCCTGCTGGCGGGTTTCAAGATTCCCGCCCCGGCGCGTGCAGTATATCTGCCGGCGCAAAAGAAAGACTGGGGAAAACCGTCGTGGGAAAAAATAACGGAATGGACTGAAAAAGACGGGGCAGGCGCAGGACGTAATGATAGGGCGTTTAATCTAGCCCGGCACGCGAGAGATCATGGTTACACCGAAACCGAAACCCTAGAGGCAATACGTTTTGATTCTGGACTTGACGGCTTGCCGGAGAAAGAAATACTATCCGCAGTCCGATCAGCATTTAAAGGAGTGTAAGATGACGCAAAAAAGATTAGAGATGATGTTTTATCTAGCCGCAGAAAATGCAAGAACACCCGCCGATGTAGTTGAAGCAATAGCGTCACTGCCTGCGGATGCTGTAGACAGCGTCAGCGATGCTATTGTCACCCTCTGTGCATCGAAAGGCATTGACCCGCAGTCGGCAGAACTGCTGTCTTACTATCAATCAACGTCAGCGTATAAAGCAGAGCAGGAACGAAACGCTAAACTTGAAACCGCATTGGCTGATATGAAAGGCATTATCGATGCAGTTGACAAAGCAAAAGCGGAAGGAAAAACGCCGACCCAAAAAGACATCGATGATATACGTCAGCGCATACATCAGACTTCCAAACACCTGATACCCGCAGACGCAAGCGCAGACGCGTCTAAATCCAAAGAGGTATTTATAACCTTTGATCAATACATCGGAGGACGGGCGCAGAGAGAATACTGGACTGAATTCAGTCCTAAACTGTTTGCAGGAACCACATTTCCGAACGGCACAATATCGGTAATCGGAGCCGCGCCCGGCAAAGGAAAAAGCGCGTCCCTCGTCAACCTCTGCCGGGAGCTGTTGACAACCGCGCCGTCTAACAATCCTCATCTCGGACATCTTGAAAAAGCGCAGGACAGTAATGCTGTCCGTAAAATTCTTTTTATCTCAAACGAGATGACCAGCGAGGATATTACGGACAGACTCATTCATGCTGTTGCATGGCAAATCGGACGCGAGGATACATCCTGCGGATTGGAGTCTGTTGAGCATACGAACATCGATTACTGGAATGCTCTAAAAGCGTTATACGGACACGCGCCTGAGTATTGGACATTCACGGCGCAAGAAAAAAAGCGTCACCAGTTATATCAGCGGGTTATAGAGGAATACATAAAACCTGCCTGGGGCGTCCGTATTGAAACCGCGTATACGAGAGGGCTTAAAACTTTTGACGATATTGCGGACATCATCAAGACGAAAGCTGAAAAAGGAACGCTGGTTCTTATGGATTATCTGCAACTTCTACCTCCGATGAGGCAAGATGCAATCGGCAATGTCCCTCGGTATCTAGCGATTCGCAATGTTATGGATTCTGCCATTCTGGCCGCGGAGCAGACTCAGTCTGTGATCATCTGCGCCGCGCAGTTAGGACGGGAGGAACGAAAGGGGGAGAACGCTAAAGACGACACGCAGGGATGGCGTGAGAGCGGAGACATAGAGCAAAGCGCATGGAACGCCATAAAACTTTTTATGGAAACCGACGACGACAAGAATGCTGTCTTGACCTACAAAGTCGTCAAAGCCCGTTCCGGCAAAGCAGGAGACGGCAAAATCCTACAGTGGATCCCCGAATACCAGTTCATGGAAAACACGGAAAAGACGCCCCCCAAAAAAATTAAAAAGAAATCTCAATCCGATCAGGATTCAAATGGAGTCATAATCCATGAGGGTTTTATCTAGGATAAAAAAGAGGAGAACCTATGAAAACGTCAAAATATCCCAGAGACCTAGCAAAGATAGAAACCACAAGCCGGCGTCAATACGATGTCGATAAGATAAAAATTTCAGACCCTCATGATATGTGTCTTTTAAACAAAAAGGGCACATTCACTGTTGCTAATGCACATCCATTTATCTTTGACGCGCTTGCTAGGCTTTGTACAGAATATGCTGACGCAAAGTATAAAGACGCTATGGGAAACATCCACGATGTCATCGACCGGCAAGACAACCCTACCGAAACACACTACCGGGCTATACTCAAGCTGGCGACATTCAAAGAATTCGCTCTGAACGGACATGATGAGTATTGGGATACCCTTCATCAACAAATATGTCATCTTTCCAGTCATCCGGAAAAAAAGGTAATGCCTTTTACTAAAGACTATACCATTTTGACGGAGCCGGTAAAAATCGACCTCGTGAACGAAGCAGGAGAAAAACTGTCTGTAAATGAAAAAACACAGCTGGCAAATCTGAAAAACAGAAAACACCCCAGTATGGGAAAAATAGCCCTCGTCATGATCGAATTTTATAAGCCGCTTTTCTCTTGCCTTTTGAATAAAAACAAGCAAAAAGAACTAGGGTATAATTACATCCAGATACCCAGAGGGCTACAGGCAGAACTGAAAGCAACCATAGAAAAACTGGTAACAATCGGCTTCTTTAACGGCACCGATCTTGACGCAGAAAAAGTCCCTCTCTATGCAACGGATGCGAGAGCTATATTTTTATATATGGCGCAACATGACAACCGCATGGGAGAACATATAACCATAGACGCTTTAGACTTTGCGATGAGTTGCTTTCCCGGAGATGTTAAGCTCATGGAAAAAGTACAATGCAATGCCGACGGCACCACCAAAACCGAAACGACAAAATATATGTCCAAAGCAGATGGATTTAAAATCCGCAGTAAAATAAAAAAGACAATCATTACATTCAAGCAGATGGGCAGAATAGGGAAAATGGACGGCGGACAGTTTATCCCTATAGAACTGGATGAGAATACGGTCCAGTATAACCATGAAGCTCAAAAATACCGTATAAAGGTCCTGCGTCCGAAAAATACGTCTGCCCCTGCCTATAATCCGGCGGATATTTTACCCTAAAAAATATACGCTATAAGAAATGAATTATCCGCCTTTAGTCGAAGGCGGATAAAAATTTCCTTTCCCTCATTTCAAAATTTCCCTTCCGTCAACGAGAAATTTCCCTTCCGTCAACGAGAAATTTCCCTTCCGTCAACGAGAATCGGGCAAAAATTTCCCTTCCGTCAACGAGTTCTAAAGGGCGCCGTTCTAAAGATCTCTAAAGATATCTAAGCAAGAATTTCCCGCCCTAGAAGGGCGAAAATTCTTGCCATTTTCAGCCCCTAACCCCTCCTCTTTCCTTTGCACAGCCTCTTCCAAAACAAAAGACACCCGCCCTGTTGGGCGGGCGGATTTTTGCCCTTATGCAAGAAAGCTATGCGTAGTTTGGTCCCCTCCATTCTTTCTTGCTGGGCTTGAAGACCTATCAAACAATCCGCCGTTTTGAAAGCGTGTTCAAGTTTTGACTGTTATCCTTCTGTTTTACAGTGAATAGGGTTTATCCAGTATTTTCCAGTTCCATTGCTGTTGTCTGCTGTTTTGTACCTGTTACCTATCTTGCTGGGTTATAGCCGGACACGTTATCCCCTTGCTGGTAACTGGGAAGCCTTGACGCCGATCAGTCCCGGCGTCTATGGGTCTTTCCGATACCCCGCCAGAGCGCAATAGAAGCCCGCTATTGCGTTTTTGACGGGCTTCTTTGTATTTTCCCTTGCCTAGCGGGAGTGAACGCTACAGAAGCCCGCTATTGCGTTCTTAGAGGGTTTACTACTTGTTAGGGCTAGATTGAGGTCGGGCTACCTGCTTGGCGTCTTGCGCTATTTCCTTTCTGCCGGACATAACCGTTTTTCAACCGTTTTCCTCGCCGTTTTCTTTCTTGTATAGCGCAATAACGATTAGTTTACCTTGTTTCGGTATAAGGGTTTTCGGTCTGGGGTTTATAGTCAACGGAAAAAGTCCAGGTTATAGTCTAAAAAAATATTTTTGAATTTGGGAATATTTTAGTTGACAAATTATTCCTAGAATGTTATATTCTAGGATATACGGAAATTATGAAACAAAAAACAGAAAAGGAAAAACTTATGATTCTTATGATACAAACTTTAGCGAATAACCCGGCTATTACGCCTAAAGCAATGGCATTGCGAATCAAACAAGAAGCCCCTACCCTCGCGGGACTGAACGCCGAACAGCTGGAACAGGTAGCCCGGCTTGTTATAACCCAACGCCTTGCCGAGGAGTTAAACGCCGAAGTAAACCTCGCGGGTATCGACTGGTCAACAGAACGGGAAACCTTCCTGCAAAACGCCGGACGCGAAAAAAGCAGGCATACTCGTATCACATACGCCATAGGATTAAATCGCTTAGAAGCCTATACAAAACGTATGGGTATAAACCCGCTGTCCTTAACCCCTGCTCAGGCAGACGACTTTATCTATGCTATGAAAGCCGAAGGACGCGCGCCCGCTACTATCCGCCGGGACACCGCCGCTTGCTCTTCCTACTTTACCTTTCTTGAACGCAGACACGCGGGACTTAAAAACCCTTTCCGCGGAACTAAAGCCCGCCCTGCAAGAAAAGACGTACGCAAAACCGAAATTCCCAGCGCAAAGGAAGTCAAGATAATTATCGACGCCCTCGGGCCGATGGAAGCCGCCGCGGTGCAGGTCATGGCATACCGAGGTTTACGGGCGGGCGCGTTACCGGAGTTGACCGTAAAAGCCGGACGCTTTTTTACCCACAGCAAGGGAAAAGACATAGCCGGAGACTTGCCTGCAAAGGCTATAGACGCAATTAAAACAGCAGGACTTGACCTCAGAAAACCCTTTGACGGAATTCTGCCGAATACGTTAGAACATCGTATCAAATACCACATCGGCAAGTTATACAAAGCCGGGAAGATCAACGCCGCGTATTCTTGCCATGACTTCCGTCACTTCTACGCCATAACCGAATACCGCAAAACAAAAGATATACACCGAGTGTCAAAACTCCTTGACCACGCAGGCATCGCAGTCACCGAAAAATACCTCAAGGGATTGGGAGAAATCGATTGAAAGTAGTTCTACATCCTATCCCGAAAAAATATCTTGACCGGTTACAAGAACCTGATAAAAGCCGTATTAAAGACGCGCTGAAAGGTTTGGAAAAAGAACCGCCTCAAGGAGATATAAGACCAGTAGTAGGGCAAGCAGGATATTTCAGACTAAAAGTAGGAAGCTACCGGGTTTTATACCGGATAGATAGTAATGCTATTTTTGTAACGCATATTGAACCGAGAGGTCAGGCGTATACGAAAAAAACGAAACAGGGAAGGGGGTAATAATGACCGCCGCGGTTTTAAGAAAAGAATTACACGCCATGATAGACGCTATGCCGGATCATTTCGTACAAGCCATGATGCCTTTAGCGTCTTGCATTGCCGAGGAGTATTGGAAACCGGTAATTGAACCGGCAAGCCCAGAGGAAATCGCTATGATAAACGAGCGTATGCAGGACTATGAAAAAGACCCCTCAAGCTGGTTTGCTCTGGAGGATATTTAATGACCGCAGACGAACGGGAAGCCCTGTTAGAGAGAACCGCTATTATGGAGTACGATGGCGGGCTTGACCGAAAGACAGTAACGCTGTCCGCCTTTGCTTTGTATCACCCTGCCGAGTATCAAGCTATGCTGGCTAAAAATAGCGATGCTATCGTATATGAATCTTTAGAATATTTCTTGAAAACCGGTATTTTTAGAAACACTGTCTTAGACAGCAACTCTATTTCCCGGGAGACTCGGCAAGGAATAGACGCATTGCTATATATGACCGGTCAGGGAATTCCGCTTATCGGCGTGTATGACAGCCAAGCTCTCATTGCATCGGGAGAGGATATACTTGCCGCGTATACTACAGACCCCGCAGAGATACTATCCCTAATGGAAGGACGCGGAGATAAACACGGCAGAGCAAGAGGCGTAAAGATACGCAGGTTTTCTCACATACCGAAAAACGCCGGACTGCTCGATCTGGACATCGACCGTAAGCCCGGCAAGCCTGACGGGTTAAAAGAATTTTACAAAGCGTTCCCGCGGAATACTCTGCCTAAAGAATTGCAGGACATACCGTATAGCTTTCCCTGCTGGGTTGCAACGCCGTCCGGCGGGTATCATTTATATCTCAAGTACGAAGGAGAACTTATAAAAAAAACCGATCTCTGCCCGGAGGTAGAAGTAAAACACGGCAGACCGGGCCTGACCGCGCCGGGAAGCGTCAACGCCGAGGGGAAGCCGTATATCTTGCACGGCAATATAGCAGACGCGCCTCCGCTTTACTGGTTTTTACTTGACCGCATTATGAAACCTCAAGCCCCGGCGTATACTCCGCGGAGTTATGTAAAAAAAGAATGGGGAAAATCGTCGTGGAATAATATCAGGAATTGGACTGAGACTGACGGCGCAGGAGCCGGGCGCAATGATCGGGCGTTTCATTTAGCCCGGCACGCGAGAGATCACGGCTACACAGAAAGCGAAACCCTAGAGGCAATGCGTTTTGAAACTGAACTTGACGGCTTGCCGGAGAAAGAAATACTATCCGCGGTTAAATCCGCATTTAAGAGGAGAGCAGTATGAAAAAATTTGGATTCTTTTTAGAACAGCTAAACTACTACGCTAAGAACGGCGCAATCACAGCCCAGACATTTAAGGAAGCCGCGCAAGGAACCGGAGACGTATCGGATATTATCCCTGACATTCTGTCCCTTGCTCAGGTGTTGTACAAGATACCGGCGACGGAATTACCGGAGCATGCCGAACTCAGCGCGGAGATACAAGCGCATAAACGCAGGCAAGAAAAAATAGATAATCTGTCTTATCTCGGCAATAAGTTTACCGAACTAGCCGAAAAAAGCCCCGCTATGGAAGCCGGAGAATTCAAAAAAGCCCTCGCAGACTTACTCGCCGAAGCTACAGCCCTCGCCTCATCAGCGTCGGCAAGCGATACCAGAAACCGCTTTTACACATGGGAAGCCCTTATGAATCAGTGTAAAAATTATGATCCGGAGAATGACTTCACTCCGTCTATGCTTGCCGGACTGCGTTTCCCCAACGGCACAATAAGCTACATAGGCGCGCGTCCCGGCGGAGGCAAGAGCGCGTTGATGGTAAACCTAGCAAGGGAAGCATTAGACGCAGGGCGCAACGTATTTTTGGTCAACTTAGAAATGGTAAGCCGCGCCATTGTCATTAACTTCTGCTTGTCTGTTATGTACTCAACAGCAACAGAAAAACAGCGGCGCGATCTTAACGCAATCAGCGAACCTATGCGCCGGTTTTACCGTCTATTCAAAAACGAAGACGACAGCAGAGAGACTTTCGATAAGCTACGCAGACAAGCGATGGGAAAAACAGAACAGCTACTCAACAGCCGCTTGTTCATATACGATGGTTCCAGCGCGAGTCTTGAAACTACCATTGCCGATATAGAAACGAAAGTTATCCCGGGCGATGTGGTTTTGATAGACTATATCCAGCGTATGAAACCGCCTCGCGGGAATAACGATCAGCGGTATATACAAGTAAAACTTTCCAGTAACGCGCTTCTTTCTTTGGCGTTAAAGAAAGAGGTAACGGTTATATCGGGAGCGCAGTTCGGCAGAGACAAAGGCAAAGACGAAGCCGCTATGGAAGACTTCAGAGAGAGCGGAGACATTGAACAAGACGCGCACAACGCCCTTGCCATTGAAACGATAGGAGACTCCGCCGATGGAGACCGGTATATCCACGTCTTAAAACAGCGGGAAGGCGGAGCGAAATATACCCGGCAAAAACTGGACTGCCGGTTTCCCTATCTGTACATAGCAGGCATAGACGAACCCTACACCCTGCCGAGAAAAATTGAAAATAAAAGCAAAAATACGCCGAGCATACCGAATGCTTTTATCGCAAGCGATGGCACAGAATATCCGCCGAAACCTAAAACCTTTAAGGGAACCGACGCGGAGTATGAAAAAATTATGATCGAAAGAATGGGGTATCCTTTATGAAAGAAACACGTCCGGCAATACCGGAATTCGCGACGCACAAACCTAAAACAATGGTTTGGACAGAACTCACGCCGTTACGCGAACACAAAGAACTTGAAGCCGCAGGCGTACAGCCGAAAGTCATTCCTGATGGCACGAAGAAAAATCCTCTGCCGTTATCCCGGGCAACGACGGAACTTAGGCGGGCGTATCCGTATTTATTTGATTGCGCCGCTTATGTAAAAACCCACGCGCCGAACCAAATATCAAGCGACCTGTTTTACTCGCGGTTCACTATGCCTTACAGCGTCTTTTTAGACTACTGTTTGGATACCTGCAATGAACAGATGCAGTATCTCAAAGAGGAAATCTACAAATTAGGAAATCAGCCGGCAAAGTACATCAAAACATCGAAACGCACAATCACATACGGTCATCCGGTTATTGTGACGCTTAAACACACCGAGCTTGAAACCGGTAAAGAGAAACGCATAACCAACATCGGGCAGGATGCGAAAGTTGACCTTGTGCACGTTCAAATCCTAAACGAACTGCTGGACGTATCGCATGGTCATATCAATGTTCCCAAAGCGTTCTACGCAAAAGTAAAGCGGGCGTTCAATAACGCAAAAGAATTAGCCAAAGAGCTAACCGAAAAAAGTTATCGGGAAAACGTCAACGCCGTCAAGGACTATGTTGCTATGACCGGAGAAAAAATCAGCACAAGCGACGCGGTAAAAATCATAAACGCCTTGCAGGAACAAAAATCCCAAATCAAAAACATGGAGCAAGGCGGATATTACCCTATCTACCTTGCGCTTGAATACATTCTGGCAAACAAAAGCAAAGGCGCAAAGCAACAGGACTACCGGTTCATCGACCTCTGCGAAAAATGCGCGCCCGAACTGGTCCGGTATGTTGACGGCAAGCGGTATTTTAACAGGACTTCTCAAGTCGCCGCGTTTTTAGGAAACCTGCAAATGCTTGTCATGGACCTTTCAACAGAACCGGCATTTGGAATTACCGGCATAGAACCCAACAAAAAGAGGACCGACGGCGACTATATCACGGTATTTTTTACCGAAGTCTAAGCGGACCGCATCGGTAATTCCCAGCCCTTAAAGGGCTGGGTTTTACCGGTACATAATATTATAGGAAGAAACTTTACATAAAAAAAATGCTGAAAAAATGCGTTTAAAAGCCCGCTATCGTATCATAACGCGATACGGCGGGGGGTTTAAAAAAAACGTCGTACTTTCCAAGTCTGAAATTTCAAAATTGATTCTAGGGTATGCTATAACGCCACAGAGCGAAATTTCTTTGAACGTACTTCCAATGAACTTTGAACGTACTTCCAATGAAAAATGGCACTTTTTGAACGTACTTCCAATGAAAAATGGGGGGGGCATAAGAGTGACATAAGAGACACAAGCGAAAACTCCCCCCGGCAAAGCCGGAGGGGTTTCCGCAAAGAGGGTCCCTTCTTTTTCTTTTTTGCTGGGCTTGAAAAGCAAATGAGTAGTCCCCGCCGCGGCTTCGTGGACCGTGATACGTGGTCCGAGGCAAGGGTGCGATGAGTCTTATCCTGCGGGTTTTTCTTTCAAGTTTTCTTTCAAGTTTTCTTTCAAGTTTCTTTGCTGATTTTTCCCGTATTCTTTTCCCGTATTTTTTCCGTATTAAATATTTGTATCACGTTTTCTTTCACGTTTTTTTTGCTGATACTGCTGTCTATAGCGTTGTGAAAGAGGAAGCCAAAGCCTTTAGGCTTGGGTAGCTCATATACGGCACTTTTTCCTCGTTTTTTTTCCCGTTTAATTTCCCGTTTCTTTTGCTGATTTTCCCCGTTTCTTTTGCCATGCCTTATACCCGGACTAGAATCCGATGCTTGCCGATACCCCGCTATTGCGCTGAGGATTGACGCTATGACGTTTTCCGGGGCTTTGACGTTATTTTCTCTTGCCTAGCATAAAGAACCATAATACGTGAAAGGAAACCAGAAAGAAATCCGGGGCAGAGGTATTTGCAACTGCCGAAGCTACCTGTGGTAGTTGATACATGGACCCGATTTATCTGCTATAGATTGCTGATACGGGAATCCCGCCCCGGACTTACTGGACCGGGGAATATCCGGGGCGGGCTTTACGGGAAATTAAACGAGGATTAAAAGGACCGATAACACTGACCAGTCCAATATTTGTAATTAAGAACGCTGGTGTTCCTAGTTACAAATATTGGACGGAAGCCGCTGTCAGAAAGCTTTCTGGTAGCGGTTTATGGGGTAAAAGAAGCCGGAAAAATATTTATGAATTTGGGAATATTTTAGTTGACAAATTTATCCTATATCTTTATCATATAGGATATACGGTATTATGAAACCTAAAATTGAAATGGAGAGAATTATGAGTCTTATGATACAGACCTTAGCGGACAGTCCTGCAATAACTTTGGAGGATATGGCATTGCGAATCAAGCAGGAGGAGCCTGCCTTCTTTGCCGGACTTAACGCCGAACAGCAAGAGCAGATAATTAATTGGGTTAAGTTCCAACGTAGCGCAAACACTTTGAACGCTAAGGTAGACCTCGCAGGCGTTGACTGGAAAACAGAACGGGAAACTTTCTTACAAAACGCCGCAGGAAAAACCCATAGTGAGTATACCCGTATCACATACGCCTCCGCATTAAACCGCTTAGAAGCCTATACAAAACGCATAGGAATAAACCCGCTGTCCTTAACCCCTGCTCAGGCAGACGACTTTATCTATGCAATTAAAGCCGATGGAAGATCGCCCAATTCTATCCGCAGTGATGTCACAGCCTGTTCGTCTTTCTTTACCTTTCTTGAAAGAAGACACGCGGGTATCAAAAATCCCTTCCGCGGCACCAAAGCCCGCCCTGCAAAAAAAGACGTACGCAAAACCGAAATTCCCAGCGCAAAGGAAGTCAAGATAATTATCGACGCCCTCGCGCCGATGGAAGCCGCCGCGGTGCAAGTCATGGCATACCGAGGTTTACGGGCGGGCGCGTTACCGGAGTTGACCGTAAAAGCCGGACGCTTTTCTACCCACAGCAAGGGAAAAGACATAGCCGGAGACTTGCCTGCAAAGGCTATAGACGCAATTAAAACAGCAGGACTTGACCTCAGAAAACCCTTTGACGGAATTCTGCCGAATACGTTAGAACATCGT
>LSPZ01000127.1_pt1 | contig 12413 bp, 18 predicted proteins | sample 651281 | NCBI WGS metagenome assembly LSPZ01 (sample SAMN04438313, study PRJNA306036) | termite gut metagenome | isolation source: viral DNA filtered from gut of termites from termite colony 2 | host: Coptotermes formosanus | place: USA: New Orleans, Hayne Blvd. | collected 2013-06-18
TCTATACGAGCATTTTTATTGTTATGTGTATTTTAGAATAGGACAAGTCGAGATAGAGCAAGTTGCGGTCCTGCACGATATATATGAGACCATACATGATACGATAGTCAGGAGCAGGACATATCTTTATTTTAACGGCAATACGCACCGAAACATAATCAGCAATTGGAACGAGCTCTATGCATACGTGAAAAACAACCTTGTCCGCTGGAGCGGATCCGGCCTGCTCGAAGTAAATAAGCAGACCAATTATACGAACTTCATCAACGACCTGTACGATTACTTCCAGCAGACCATGAAATACGAGGTTATCCAGGATGGGTATACTTATCAATTTTTAGGCACGCCCGGGGAAATACACATAACAATAAAAATGCTCGTATAGACCGCCCCCCACGGACCCTGCGTTGGGGTTGTCTCTGATCAAATATGGCCCGTGCCGGTAGTCCGCCGCCTCCTTTTGATTCTTCCAGGTTATCAAGTTGTTTATCGCCTGCTGCGAGAAACTCAGCTTTTTGGCGGCCTTGGTTAGATAGATTTTGTCTCCGATTACATCTGCTATCATCGTACCCTCGTCAAAGAAGCGGGGCAGATCAATGTAATATTGCTCGTAGGACCGGATAAACTTGGTTATTTCAGCGGGGTTCGAAACGGTTAAGGTGTTGTCTCCAAAATTGATGTTCGCGTATTGTATGACCACGTACTCGCGTTTCTCGGTCAGGTACTTTTTATAAGTGGAAAAATCATGAATAGCGTTAACTCTGCTGGCGAATATCCGCTGCGGGGTCTCTTTGGTCCCCGCGAACAGGAGTCGTCCGTTCATAAACGTTACGGCCCGGGGATAGTTATTCGCGCTGGTAAGATAGGACGCATAGGTTTGGTCCTGCTCATAAAATAATTCTTTGCTTATGCTGTCGGGGGCCTCAATGGTAACCTGCTTTATAATATCAAAAACCGTTATGGAGAGCGTATTTTCAGCGGTTCTCGTGATGGCTAGTGGGCGGTGATTCTCCTGGACCAGTATCTGGATGTTGTAATTTTGCGCGTGCTGGACCCGTGGTATTTCCTCATCGGTGTAGAGCGTTTCGGGGTAAATACCCGTGAAAACATCGGCATTGGTAAACACGGCCGCCGGCGCGTTCCACTGGCCTGCCCGGTACACGGTGATTTGTTGGTGGGTAAAGTAGAGTAGGTATACCTCGTCCCGGCTTATGATAAAGGGGAAAATCCGCCCGTTTCCCAGCCCGCTCAGTATCCGCCTGGTACCGCGGCGTTTCTCTATGCCGCCCGAGGGGATGACGTCAAAGTTTTCAAGCCGCGCCGCGCCCTGAAAATACTGGGGCAGGTCGTTCCTGCCAAACAGGTTTTCAGAGAGCTCGCCCGCGGCAAAGTTGGTAATTACCATTTCCGCTCACGCTCCTCAAGTCAGCCCCAGTTCTTCCTGCCAGGTGGGGGCGGCGGTTTTGCGGGACGCCGAGCGCTCGATACTGACGAGCTCCGCCGCCTTGCCCACGGCCTGGGCTTTGCCGAAAAACGCCGCTGAAAGATCGGGCTTGTCGGTCAGGCGCAGGGCATATTTAGATGAAAGTAAGTTTTCCCAATACCAGTAAAAGTTGGGTTCGAGCCGGGGTTCCCGGTAGTCGGGGAAGTCTTCGCCCGCCTCTGGCGGCGGCGCGATACTGCCGGTCCGCGCCGCGTTACCGCCGGTAACGATATTGTCCCCCCACTCATAGCGCGCGTTGCGCCGGGCGTCGCCGCCGGTAACATAGTCGGGGCCGGGCCGCCGCCGCCCGTTGCCCGCCGAAAGCGTGGCCTGGTCAATGAGCCGCCTGCCGTCGCTCACGTATAACAGGCGGGCGGGAGCGGCGTCGGTGTAGAGCAGGTGCGCCTCTACCTCAAAGTACTCCTGCTCATCAAGCTCAATGGGCTTCGCGCAGTCTATGGGCATCGCATAGGCATGCGCGAAGTCCGCGTTTTTCTTATACGGCATCATCGCCGGGGTCAGTTCCCGGCGGCGCTTCGCGCCGGTCCACTCCACCTGAGCCAGGGCCTCAAGCATGGTTTCCAGGTAGTAGCTCCGGGCGGTCCGCCAGGCCTCGTTGCCGGCCAGCTTGTCCGCCTCGGTGATCGGCGCCATGCCGATATTCAGCAGGGCCCGGCCTACCAGCGCGAAGTCAAGATTCATTTTTGCTTATCCTCCATCTTCATGGGGAGCTTCACTTTGAAATAAGGCGGGCATTGTTTACCCGTTATCTCGTCGCCCTTGCGGTAGCGCGTCCGGTTCTGGTAGCAGTCCTGGACGCACACAAAGACCGTATCCTTCTCAAAGGCTTTCCCCTCGTCGGGGGTAGTTTTTTTCTTGTCCAACGTAACCTGCCTCCTTACTTGCCCGTGTAGGTATTCAGGAACGCTTCCGCGCTGCCGGTGAACGTCCCCGTCGCGGTAACGGAAAGGCGCAGATACTGATACTGGTGGGGGCTTATCGCCACCTGGCACGGCCCCGCTTTTAATTCCGCGAGGGTAAAGGCTTTGGTCCCTACCGCGGCCCAGCCCGCCGAGCCGGTCGCGCTGCCTTCCACGGTTACGGTTAACCCGGTGCCGCCGGCGGGCGCGGCGCAGCATACGTCAACGGTCATCCGGTCTACGTCGGTAAACTCTTTGCCGCTGTAGTGATCGGTCGAACCGGCCGCTTTCCCCAGGTTGAGGATGTCCGGGAAAGCCCCGGTAGCGATGGGGTTCAGCTTTCCAAAAGATAACGCTTTGTCGTAAATCAAATTGGCCATATATCATACCCTCCTTACGCCGCGAGCACTTGGGCTTCCGCGGAGAGGATGGCGTCCTGCTCGCGGATTTTAAGCCCGTTAATTGACACGACCGGCTTACCGAATATGTCGGTGTCCGGGTAGACTACGACCTGCGCCTCCCGTCCGGCTCGCTCGATCTGGTACACCATGTCCTGATTGCCGAACAGGACCGTATTAACAATGCCCTTGGTCAGCCGCTTCTGCTGGCGCAGGATCAATTCAATGAGGTCCTTGCGCCCGTCCTCGCCCATGTCGATGGGGATGTTGGCGATACGGATCACCGCGTCCGGGTGCTCGATGGAAAGGCCGTACTCCGCGACAAAGTGGTCGGTATGGGCCATGAAGGTCTTGGCGGCGTTACTCGCGTCCGTTACCCGCTTTACGCCCAGGTCTTCCCGTTTTACGCCCACCGAGGAACTACCCTTGGGGTAGATGAGGTGGCAGGCTTTGGGGCCCGCGGCCACCAGGTACAGGCTCGTGAGGGAAGCTCCGGTCCCGCCAAAGTCAAAACAATGCTCGTTGTCGATTACCGGCAGGCGCGTGGCCAGCCCGTCGATTTGCGCCTTATTCTGGGCGTGGCTGCCGTAGATAAGGTCGTCCGCCTGATCCAGCCCCATGCCGGCCAGGAAGGCCAGCGCTTCGCTCTGGTACAGGGCGTTGGGGTTGCCGCTGTGCCGCGCCAGGGCTTCGTCCACGTCGCTGAACGCTTCCAGCATGGTAATCCAGTCCTGTCCGGTTTCGGTCTGGCTGGACCTGGCGCCGATACCCTCGTTATAGATACGGTGTTCGCCTCCCGGATAGGAAAGCCGCTTGAGGTAGGTATGTACCGCCCCGTCGTTGGCCATGATTGCCGGCAGTTCCTGCAGCATGGTGTTGGTCATGCTCATGGTTTCGATGATCGTGAAGGCGTCGTGGTCGCTGCTCCTGCGGGCAGCCTCCAGCGCCGTCATCTGGTCAACAATGTTTCTCGTTGCCATCAAATTACTCCTTAGTCATACGTGTCTTTGTAGCCAAACCCGCGTCCGTTCATCACCGAGTCGGCCGGCGGCGCGGACGTTCTGCCGCTTGCGGACGAACCTTCGCTCGTGGCCCGCCCCAACTCGATAAACGCCCGGACGATTTCAGGTCTGGCCGCGAGGCCCGCGTCCACGAGGGTTCGGGCGATAGGGGACAGTTCCCCCGTCTTGGGGTTGTTCCCCAGCCCCCGGCCCATCAACACCATGGCCTCTTCGTACCGCTCCCCGTACTCTTTCTGGAGCGCGGCGTCCGTGGCCTGGATGTCCCGGGCGAGGTTCGCCTGTATCCCCTTCCGCGTGGCCTCTACCTGCGCCAGGCTGGACGCGTACAGCGCCTCAGCCTGCGCGGTGGTCAAATGCTGCTCAAAGGCGAACCGGGCAAAGTCCGGGCTCGCCTTGGCGAACTGGTAACCCTCAGCTTTCGCGGGCTTGCCCAGGCGCTCATAGAACGCCTGGACTTCCTCCGGCGAAGATTCCTTCCCCGGAATAGCCGGCGGCTTTTCGCCGCCCGCCTGCGCGGATGCGTCAAGGTACGCCTGGACAAATTCGTCCAGGCTCTTGAACGCCCCGAGCGCCGCCGCCCATTTCGGATCGGTTTTCAGCCTGTCCGTTAGCTGACTGGTCCACTTGGGTAAATTGGTACTATCGTTGGATTGTCCGGGTCCCACCGTGCCCATCGGCGGTCCGGCTGTCTGTCCGGGTATGCTGGTAGCAGCGTCGGCGCGAGCGCCGTCCGCATTTTCGTTTCCAGTTGCCCCTTGAGCGCCTGCCTCAGGTATCGGTCGTAAGACTCTGGCGAGTCCGCCGTTTGCGGGGCTCTGTCCCCCGCCGGTCTGGTTTCCGGTTGCTGACCCTCCGCCGGGTATGCTGGTAGCAGCGCCGGCGTGAACGCCGTCCGCATTTTCGTTTCCAGGTGCCCCTTGGGAAGCGCCGGTGCCCGATTGCCCGCCGCCGGATGTCCCGGCGTCGGCGGCGAAGTTTGGACCTCCGCCCACTGTTGTTCTAATAATCATAATACTACCTCCTGTAAATTCTTGTCAAGCGTTTTTTCGGTAATTCTTTAAGCATTTCTTTCATCCATGCCGGGGGGCCGTCTAATTCGTCTTGTATCCGTTTTGCGCGTTCTCTGCGTTCCGCATCGGATTCAATCGGATAATCATGGAAAAACAGTTCACTTTCAAATTTCATACTTACCCCCTCGCGGTTTTAATTTCCGCGGAAACCTCCACATCAAACACGTTGCCCAGCTCGTTAAGGAACTTGGCGGCGTAGTTCCGCATGGCCTGCTGTTCCGGCGTGTCGCAGATGGAAAAAAAGCCCCAGTCAAAGAGCAAATAGCGCAGCAGCCGCTCTCCGTCCCGGCTGGTGAATACCCGCTGCATCACCGGCTTAATATCGTCCATCGCCCCCGGCGTCCCCGCCACGTCCTTCTTATTATTTGCAAATAAACGGAATTTCATTTAACGCGCCCTCCGGTTCTATAATGTTCTTTGATTGTTTTTTTTACTTTTTCGACGGCTCTGCCTATGAAGTAACAAAAAGATTCCTGCTCGTCAAAGTCATCATCGTCAAATGAGCCGGTATAATGCCGGATATTAAATTCCCACGAAAAAGCCGCGTGGGCGCACTCATGGACAATTATTTCATCGCTCAGGTCGGCAAGGTTTAAATACATAGTTCCAAAAACATTTGAGAAAAGCAGGCCGGGAACGCCAGGTTCAATTTTTTGAAAAGTAGGGCAAAACATCCCCATAGTATTAGCGTCAGGACGATCATGATAATTGGCGTCCGGCTGGTCCTTTATGATAGCGGCCACCATTTCTTTTCTGGTCTTGCATACGGCAAGGCGAAAGGTAATGTCATAGCGGTTATAAACACGCAGGTTAAATGTTTTCATTACCACCTCATAATCGCGCCCCACCCCCGCAGCGCGCCGGGCAGATGCGTTTGCACAATGATCCGGTCTTCAATCGCCGTTTTGGGCGCGGGCGTTTCCGCTTTTTGGCTCGGCGCGTTTTCGGGCTTAAATGCAACCTTCGGAAGGGCCGGGCCGATGCCAAGCTCGCGCCGTTTCTGATACAGCCACTGTTCCACTTCCGCCCGACATTTGCTGTTTTTGGCGAACCGCTTCCCGCGAAAATTTATCTGGGCGCGGAAATATGCCTTCCCGTCTGCGACATTGACATACACACAGCCGCCGGATGTCGGTCTGCTCATTCAATTTTCCCCCTAGAAAATATCCAGCTCGTCATCGCCCTCATCCCGCTCCGCCCGTCCGTTTACCGGCGGGTGGTTTTCTCGGTACTCTTTGATAGCCACCGAGAGTTCCGCCATTACGCGCGACACCTCGTCCCGCAGCCGGCACGTCTCCATAAATAATTCCTGCTGCTTGTTATACGCTTTATTCAGCGCGTCCAGCAGCGGGCCTTCGCTTTTCATGCCCCCTCCTGTCCCAGCAACGCCGCCGCCGGGCTGCCCGGTCTGGGCGGCTCGTTGAGCTTGTTATAGTTTTGCGCCAGCGTCTGCTGCGCCTGCGCCGCTTGCGCCGCCTGCTGCTGGGCCACCGCCGCCTGCGCCCGCTGTTCCTTCATCGCCTGCACGTCCTCATCCTCCCGAATCGCCGTCTCCGGCATATTCGCCGCCCGCGCCTCGTTCTGCAAAATCGCGTCAAAGTCAAACCGGTCCAGCGCTTCCATCGCCGGCGGGTACGCCTGCCCCAGCTGCGCCACCGCCCCCGCCACCGGCAAAAACCGCTGCGTCCCCTGGTAGCGGAGCGCCGCATGCTGTATCTGGGACAGCACGCTGGCAAAGGTAAACTTCATCCGGTTGCCGTCCTGTCCGTAGGGCCGCAATAACGCCGCCGGCAAATCAGGCAGCCGCCCCTGCCGGCTCATAATGTCGTAGGTCCGCTGGACCACCACGCCTAGCGCTTTTTTCAGGTTCACGATCATGTTGGTCATTACCGCCGCCTTCTCCCCCTGGAGCGCCTGCGCCACCGTGGCGGTCATCTGGTTCAGGCTCGTCTGCTGCTGGAGCATCAGGAAAAAGTCAACGTAAAACCAGTCCTTGATGTTGTCCGCCTGCTGTTTGGTAATGTCCAGGGTGATGGGATAATTCTCCCCCCGATGCTGATGCCCGACGGCACCGCGTCTCCTTGGTCGTAGTAAATAACCGCTCCCGGCCTGATGTATCCGTCCTTGCCAAACACCTCGCTTGCTTTCCGCATCGTTTCTGGTACGGCGATAGGCTGCTTGGCGGCCATCTGCGCCAGGGTCAGGCGGGTGTCCTCGGTCTTGTTAAGCAGCTTCACGTCGTTGATCGCTTTGATCGCCGGGCTTACCGGGTACTTCTTCCCGCCCACCCGGTCCCAGGCGAATATCGCGTAGGGAAAATTCCGGTAGCCGGACTCCTCGATAATGTGCCGGTTCGCCACGTCCACGTAAAAACTGGCAAAGGGCATCTCGGTGTTCCGCTCGGACGCGCCTTTGGCGTTCTTCCGCCGGAACACCGCGTGCAGCAGTTCAATCTCCCGGTGAGCTTGTTTATAGTCGAGCGCCTCGGTAATCCAGCGGTCTTTAATCGACTCGTGCATCGCCTTCAATCCGAAACGGCTCACCGCGTTTTCAATGCTCATATAGAACCGCCGGAATACCGTCTCATACTCGTTGTGCTCGTTGGTGTCCAGGTATATCTCCGGCGCGTCGATCTGTTTGTAGCGGACCACGCTATTGACGAGGTCTTCGTCAACGCTCATAATCCCGAAACCGAAGGTGGTTGCCTGTTCCACCACGATTTTCATCTCCGTGTAGAAGTTCGAGTTATCCAGTTCCTCGTACTCGGCCTGCTCCACCGCCTGGAGCCAGTCCTTTACGCCGTAGCCCTTCAGGGCGTCCTGGTCCGCCAGGCCCAGCTTCATCCAGGTAATATTCGGGTTCACCGCGTAACCGCAGAGCCCGGCGACGAGGGTCTCCTGGTATTGGGCGGGCCGGTTGGTGATCCGCTTGGGCACGTCAAAGCCCCTGGTCGAGCTTCCCTCCGTTACGTCAAACTCAAGGACCACGCTGGCAACCAGCCGCTGGGCTTCCTTCCACGTCCCCTCAAACGCGGCCCGTTCCGCTTTCAGCCGGTCAAGCTCCTCGCAGAGCTTCTCTGCCTTTTCTTTGTCTGACAGGTTTTTGTCGAGTATCATTATTGAGCCTCCGTCACATCGAATACATCCCGCGCGGTATGTTCAAAAATCGCTTTTAAGTCGTCGGAATAATTAAACCTGTTCTGGTTTAAGACAATAGACTTCATAATATCGCCGTCGTTATGACGCTTCGTGGCGGCATACCAATCGCAAAACATTTCCACGAGGTCAACGAGGTTCATTCCCTTAATACCGTTCTGAAAATGTTCCGGGTGATGGCGGTTCTCGGCGTAATGGTGATCCAGCGCGGGCTTTAATGCGGCAAGGAATTGTTTGTACTCCTCGCTGCCATAGGTGCACCCCGCAAGTTTGGGGGTATACACATCAAAATACTTAATTTCCGGCTGGCATAGTTTGGAATCGTCATGCTGAAGGCGCCTCACATTCAACCCATTCATAATAACGGCGATAAATTTACCCACCTTCCGAATATGTTCCCTCGTTTCAAATTCACTCGAATAACTCATGCTTGCCCCTCCTTTTCTCGTTCATCTACCACTCCTCCATCGGGCTATACGAGGCCGGCCCGCTCCGGCTCCGCTCGCGCCGCGCCCCCGGCTTGTCCAGGTACGCCTGCGGGCGCGACACGAACCGGCTCATCAGGCCGTACCGCAGCGCGTCGTACAGGTGGTCTTCCATGTCGCTGTCCACATCCTCCGGGTTGTTCTGGTCCGGCAGCAGCGTCGGCAGTGTTCGTATCGTCTGGTAACAATTGTTGCATACCTGTAGCATCGGCTGCCCGTTCTCGTCTTCCTGTTTCATAAAATCGTGTACCACCTGCAAGCCGGGCTTCCGGTCATTGTTCGCCTTGACGCACCGGAAGCCGGCTTCCTGAAACGCCGTTATCGGCGCGGGGAAGGTGTCCGCCTTGTTCCACGCCGCCGGGTCCGCCACGAGGTCCGTCACCCCCTCGGCCACCGCGTCCGCCCAGGCCTGCTTCGCCACTTCCGGGCTGCCTTCCTTCACCCCCTTGTCCACCTCCCCCCGCCGGCAGCCGTACTTCTCCCCGTACTGGATCACCTTTCCGTCGTAGTTCACCGCCAGCTTCACCAGCGCGTAGGGCTTGGTATAGCCCCAGTCCAGGCAATAGAACCGCCGCCAGCCGTCCTGCGGCAAAGCGAAGGGGGCGATCACGTGCCGCTCCCGCCGCCACTCGTCAAATACCTGTCCGCCGAATACGTCCCAGTCCCCGTCAAGCAGCGCCCGCCGCAGGTGCTCGGGCAGGCTCCGCAAATAGGTCTGGTACTTCGGGTTTTTCTCCAGCAGCTTCGGATTGTCCGTTACCAGCGAGGGGATAAAACACCGGCTGATGTACTCCCATCTCCCGGCGCTCTGGTCATACGCCACCGGTATGCGGTATTTCACGTAGGGCTTGAACCCGTCGATAAACAGGTTTTTCACCCAGGAATGTCCCGGCCCGCCGGGGTTGCCCGTGCCGAGCATCTGGCAGGGCACCCCCGCCGCGCTCCGGCACCGGCTGGTCATGTAGGTCCAGCAGTAGTCCGTGCGCCAGTTTGCCAACTCGTCAAAGGCGATAAACGTGTACTGGTGGCCCTGGTACGCTTCCACGTCGGAGTCCCGCTCAAGGTTCCGCAGCCGCACCTCCGCGCCGTTGGGGAAGGTAAAGCTGTGCCGGGTCTGGTGGTATTTGGCACCCATCGGGCCGAACAGTTCTTTTCCCCGCTTGATGACTTCCTCAAGCTGGGGGTAGGTTTTTCTGAAAATGATCCCCAGCCAGTCCTTGCCGTGGTTCAGGACGCCGCGGATATTGAACGCCAGGATGCAGTCGGTCTTCCCCCCGCCCGCGGCGCCGCCGTAGAATATTTGATCGGCGTCGCACTTCATCGCGTATGCCTGCTTCGGCTGCGGCTCCCAGAGGACGGTCATGGCTGCTCCAGCCTCCAGTCATCAGGAGGAGCGCCCGCATTGGTGGCGACGATCTGATGCTTATTGTTGTCGTAAAATATATCGTCGTGCGCTGCACATCTCCACGATTTAGTACGACCGCTAAAGTAGTACGCCGGCGCGGTATCGGGATACTTCTCACCCCTCCGCGCTTCCCATTGCGCCACCGTTTCGCGGGCGGGGGAAATACTTAAAATCTTTCTGCCGCACCACGGGCATACTATCTCGAGAGCGGCTGACCTTTCACTGGGTTTTCCGGGTATTACTTCACACCCGCAGTTTTTGCAGTAGTATTTCATGCTCCCTCCGCCGCCGGCGCGAGCGTCTCCGTGGGGAAGCCCGCGTCCCGATCCACAATCCGCACCACCGGTATCTCCCCTTTGCCGGCGGATATGACGCTCTCGCTCCGCTCGCCCCAGCCCAGTTTCGCCGCCGCGTAACGGATCGCCATGCTCGAGTTGCACGGTATCCGGCCGGCCATCCCCTCCCGGAAAAATCGCTCCGCCCACGCCTCCCGCTGCTCGCGGGCCACTTCCCGCGCCGCCCGGAACCGGGGGTGTTTCTCCGTCCACGCCTGTAGCAGCCCCTGGGAAATCCCCAGACCCGCGGCAAACTCCGCCTCGCTCTTGCCCTCCGACGCCGCCTCGATTAACAGCTCGCCGTAGGCCGCAAAGTACTTCCGCGCTTTCCGCCCCGCGCCCCGCGGATTCAGCGCCTTGCGCACCTCCTCCGGCATCTCGTCCGGCACGGCCCCCAGGTCAAGGCCGTACTTCACCGCGATGTCCGCCGCCTGGTTCGCCAGCAGCGCCTTGCGCTGTTCATCGGCCCGCCGCAGATTCGCGCTGCACGAGGGGCAGTATTGGCTGTCCCCCCAGTAGCCGATCTCGTAGTAATCGGCCCCGCACTCATCGCATACCCTCGGCGTCAATAACCGCTGAATCATTTCCGTCCCCTCGTATCCTTCTCAAACGCGAAGTCCAGCAGCGGCCGCAGCCGGGAAAAATCCCCGGCCTTAGCCGCCGCGCTCACCGTCTGTATTACCGCCAGCGCCGCCCCCGGCATCCCCGCGTAGTCCGTCTGCGCCATGTCAACGAGGTCGGCGGCGCTCTTTTCAAACAGCAGCGTTTTGATAAAATCCTGCGTCTGCTTCTTGTTTACCGTTGGCCCCTTGCCTTCCGGCAGCCGCCTGAAAAAGTCAGCCATTGGTTCCTCCCTCTAATTCCGCTTTTGATACCGTTTCCCATTTGCCGCATCTCAGCCGGTACGCCGTAAGGCCGCCGTTTATGCCCAGCGCCCGCAGTACAATCGCGTCACAGAATTTAGGCTCAAGCTCTATCATAAAAGCGCGGCGCTTCAGCTTTTCACAGGCGGCCATTACGCTGCCGCTCCCCGCGAAGGGGTCCAATACGATAGCGTCCTTCCCCGTGTTGTTAATGACGCCGTTATGTGCCTTCTCTACGGACTTCATGTCCGACGGCCCCATATTGTCCCGGATCGCTTCCTCGATCAGCTCCGGCGGCTTCATCGTCGGGTGCAGATTCGCTTTCTGGGGTTTCTTGAAGTTCCATACGGTGGTTTTGAATTTGTCCTGCCCGTAGAAATGGTGGGCTTGTTTCCAGCCGTACCAGATCAATTCGTGCTGGTATTCGTAATCCAGGCGGCCCGCCGAAAAGCTCGCCTTGTTCTTGACCCACACCAGCAGATGACGCGGCGGCAGCTTGGCGTCCGCCATAGCCGTTAGCTGCGCCTGCACCAAGTCCGGGTAACTTCCCCCGCACACATAGAACGCGGCGTCGTCCCACATATACCGGTACGCAAGCCCCAGCGTTGTCCGCCATAAATGCCGCAGGCCCGCCTCGTCCAGATCGTCACCCCGTATCTCGTGGCCCGTCCCCGACGCTTCCCGCTCGGTATTTGCCTTATACCCCGCTTCGAGCAAGTCCCTGACTTTCTCCCCATAATCGACGCCGTAGGGCGGGTCGGTAAACAGCAACGCCGCCTGTTCTTCCCCGGGCTGTAAGCCCGCGAAAAGCGCCGCCCAGGTTTCCTCCCGGCAGGCGTCGCCGCAGACCAGCCGGTGCCGAATATTACCCTCCGTATCGCGCAGTTCCCATACGTCCCCCCGCTTCGTTACCGGCTCCGGCCCGGCCAGGGGGATAATCCCCAGCGCCGCCGGCAGATCTTCCGGTTTGATAAATACGTTCAGGCCCAGGCTGTCAAAATCTATTTCCAGCCCTTTGATGAATTCCTCCAGCCCCTTGCTGGAGACCTTCCCGTATTGGCTGGTAATTTTCAGCAGCAGTTCCCGCGCCTCGGCCTCGTCTTGGGGATTGACGTATACCTCCGGCGGCGGCGGCGGCTCGTACCCCTCCCGGCGCTTCCGCTCTAATGTCTCGTATCTGCCGGTTCCGTCCAGCCGCCGGTTATGCCCGTTGTCCCGCCACACGAAAAACGGCGCGGCGAAGCCGTGCTTCGCTATGCTCTCCCGTATCCTCCGGT
>LSPZ01000128.1_pt1 | contig 12223 bp, 14 predicted proteins | sample 651281 | NCBI WGS metagenome assembly LSPZ01 (sample SAMN04438313, study PRJNA306036) | termite gut metagenome | isolation source: viral DNA filtered from gut of termites from termite colony 2 | host: Coptotermes formosanus | place: USA: New Orleans, Hayne Blvd. | collected 2013-06-18
GTGTGGCCCTACTGACAGCTTCGCCGAGACCAACTACACAGGTCAGCTTATCGTCTACACCGATGGCATGTCTCAAATCTATGTAGTAAACCGCCAATACTACTCAACAGGAGACCTTGATACCAAGGCAGATAAGATTATCGTACCCCTGATAGATTCCACGATAGCTGAGTTTGTATCCGAGCCAAGTGGCAGCATTAAAAACCTATCCACAGCTGCCAAGGTTACAACAACTATCGCCGCTCAGGATTTAACTGAAGCGTTTACAGCTATGCGCTCTGATGGTAGCAGAAAAAACATCGTGACATTTAAGTCTACAGATGGTGGCTGGCAAATCTATATAGAGTACAACCAGATTCAAGCAGGGCCTACAAAAATATCCCAGAGCAAGTTACACCTTATAGAAACAGATGCTGCCGGTAATAGCAGCACTACAGTTCTCGTTAGTGGTGCGGCAGGTAGCTGGGATATAGGGCAGCTGGTTACAAATTCTCCTGTAACTAATCTTGTGAACAAATCATTTATCCGCAACCAAACATTCGTAAATGACAACAATGCCTTTATCTTAGACTTGACTAATGGTCTAACGGTTGATGAAGTAAAGCAGTGGTCAATTTGGTCTAAGATTCGCGAGGTTACACAAGAAGGGGCGGTCTATAACCTTGAAGATGTACGCGACGCTTTATCGACTTCTATTCAGGCTGTAGACGGCTTGCTCAGAAACCTAACAGTAAATGGCGTATCTTCGCAAGAGGTCTCTTCTGGACACCTTGAGATTAGCCTGCCGCCTGTTGACCTAAGTGACTATCAAACTAAAGCCAACATGGACGTAGGTCCTATTACTGGCTCAGGAGATAGTGACAGATACCCCTCAACAGAAGCCACAATGGGCGCTATCGCAAGTGCGCTTACAGGCGTGTTTAAGCCCTACAACATTCCCGCAAGCTGGCCTCAAGACCCAGCAGATATCAAGTGGTTTTTCCCTGGGTGGACTGGTAGTTCTACAGATGGAGCCACAGGAGACTTAGGTGTTGGTGTCGTGTGGGACACCACTTCTGCTACATGGACGCTTCAGCTCGTAGAAAAGGACGGCTCAGGGGATTGGGCATCCGCGTCAGCTGATGTCATCACCGCCCAAGACTTCTACTACATCCGCATTAACGACAGCGGGCTTGGCTCTATTCACAGCCACTACCTTACAGGTGTAGGCACAACTGATACGCAAACTCCGTCTGCTGCTACCATAGGACCTGAACTTGCCGACTATGTGCTAAAGACCTTCCTCGCTGCCGCCATGAACAACGCCGCTGGGGCTGGCCTTAGCTACACAGGCACCCCTAACGCGCTAGGTGCTTATAGCGTTAACCTTGGAGCTGTGTTTGCTATCTTTGGTTCTAATGCGGCTGACTTAACACCAGTATCCGCAGACACAAACACCAACGCCGCCGCAGCCTTAGTGAAACACAGCGCTAACATCAAAGCGCTATCTGATGGTATGGCCACTAAGCTCAGTTTATCTGGTGGCACTATGACAGGCCCTCTTAACCTAGGTGGCACCACCACAGGTACGTCCGGTACTTTGTCTAACGTCACGTCCATAAGCGCTCCTTGGGGCGATGCCTTTGACCTTCAGGATGCTGATGTAATAAACGCATATGGCAAACTTGACATGCAAGGAAACCATATTGTGTCTATGTCTGCACCTATCAACAGCATGGATGCAGCCAATAAAGCCTATGTGGATTCTAAGGCACTTGTGCCTAGGCCTTCTACTGATGTCACTGTCACAAGTACAGCTACAGCCGCAGCACTTGGGAAGTATGGCAATGCTGATTCAGGCACAGTAAACGTAAACGCTTTGGCTGGTGTTATGTTTGACAGTTTTCTAGGCACGCTTCGTATAAACGTCGTGGCTTGTCAAACACTTCGCATCAGAGGCCCTGTGTGTGTTTATCTAACTTGTACAGGTAACATGACAGGTCTTTACCTAGAAGACGGCGCTACTGTTGTCATTGGCGATAAGGCTGGTACATCTACAAACCTAAGCCTTGATAATGGTGCCAGAGCGTTTTTCAGTGATTCAGCTTCAGGTACATGGGCATTTGGCTCTGTTCAAACAGATGCCTTCGTAATGATTGATGCCGGTTGTATAGCCACGTTTAGTAATACTCCGGGGTCTGGTTGTAAGGTAGAGGACTATCGCACACCTACAGCTAATGAAAACCTCTCTACCGCTATGCTTCGCCACCGCTACATAGCAGGCAGTGGCGCACCTGTAAAAGGTATGTTGTTAGGTGATAAGCAAATCTATGAATACACCACAACCACAACTGCCGCCATATCGCTTGCAGAAGCTTATGCCACTATCGTTACCTTAGATAGCGCCTTGGCCAGCACAATTGACTGTTTGTTTGACGCAAGGCTTTATAAGGCTCCAGGCCATACAGGCAATGCTGTTATCTATGGTGGCACATGGAGATTAACCGGCAACACCATTCAGCTTTACAATCGCACATTTGCCGGCGAAAACCCCATACCTGCTGGCACGCAGCTAACAATTTGGTATACGAAAAAATGAGTGTCTTAAACGACATAGCAACATTGTTTGAAATCTTACTGCCAATGTTATCGCTTGTGGTAGCAGCGGCAGTAAGTGTGCTTGTGAAGCACATCTATGATATGAATAGGTCTAACGCGATAAGGGAGAGGGAGGCTATGGAGCGGGAGAAAAACCTGCGCTATGCCAACATCCGGGCCATCGCATTGACCATAGGGAGGGCGTATGAAGACGTAACGCTGAGGGGCAAGGTCTTAACGCACATGGAGTTTTATTTGCTGCTGCAACTCTTTAACGAGTACAAGCTGTGTGGTGGCAATGGTGCATGCGATTTTTGGATGGAAGAGCTTAAGCGTGCGCATGGGTATGGTTCTAAAGGTTGGGACCAGTACAGAAAGCTAGGCGAACACCTAGAGACGGCTTTGCAGAAAGGAACAATGTGATGGCACTGTACACGGCTATAGCAGTCACGCTCACCTTGATGTTATCACTTATAACAGTTACACTTCTTGTGTGTGAGATAAGACTTACAAAACAAGCGCGGGAAAGGAGCGAGACATGGAAGAAGCAACTGGACACGACACCGGGGCGCTACTAGTCAGTGAAGGCGCGGAAAGTGGCCTCATAAACCCACCAGCCTACATCAGCTCATACGCTGTATTAGCCGACGTGGACTATGATAACCCAGTTATTATCAGTGAGGATGAGTACAATGGCGCAAGTTCTTAAAGACTATGAGGTTCGCCTACTCAATGAATACAACGAACTAGCAGAAAGAATAGATAAGCTGGAAGCAATACTTAGCCGATGTGCAGTGCATGAGCTAGACTTCGTGCCAGAATGCACCTTCGAGCAGCTTGACGACCAGCTAGCAGCAATGCGCAGCTATAAGAAAGCACTAATTAGGCGTAATGACTTCAGGAGATTGATAGCAGATGATGGACAGATTCATTACTTTCACTGAGCGTCATGACATCCTTGGGAGCATACTGGGCGCCGTTGCTTTTCTTGGTGCGGCCGCACTTGCCGTCTTGATACCTTGCACTCTATGCCAACTATTTATGAAAGGACTTGACTAATGCCAAACCCGTTAGCTGATATCACAATCAAGCAAGTCCCGATACCTTCGTCTAACTTCACCTATGGCAGAAATGCTGTGAAGTTCATAGTGCCACATCATGCTGTAATGGCGTCTCTTGCTGGTGTGGACGCCACGTTTCTAAACCCTAATCGTGCAGGTTCTACGCACTACGGTATCTGTGGCAGCGAGATACACCAGTATGTAGCAGAAGGTAACACCGCTTGGGCAAACTCAAACTGGGACGCAAACATCAACTCTATCTCTTGGGAGATGTGCAACTCTGAACTTGCCTATCCATGGAAGATAAGTGATGAAACCATAGATACCGCAGCTCGCCTAGGCGCAGACATCTTGATGCGCTATGGTCTAGGTGATGCTGTTTATGGCAAGACCGTAAGGATGCACAGGGATTTTGCTGCTACGCAATGCCCCGGAGACTACTTTGCCGTGCAATACGGTATCCAGCGCTACTGCGACTTAGTAAACAAATACATCCATGAGACATCTGTTGACAAGGAGAAACCTATGGCCGGACAAGTAATTACATGGGATGCCCACAAAGGCGACAACCAGCTTTGGCGTGTTGCAGATGGCGGTCTGCAAAACAAAGCCACTGGCAAAATGTTGGACATCACTGGCAACAGCAAGACAAAAGGCACACAGCTTTGTGTGTGGCAGGCCAATGGACAAAGCAACCAGAAGTTTCAGCTTGTCCCGGCAGGACAAGGTTACGCAATTTATAACCCAGCAACTCAGATGTATGTTGATGCTAGCGCAGCAGGCTTGACTGACGGTACGCCTGTAATTGTTTGGCCAAAGAACGACCAGCTTAACCAGCGGTGGTTTATGGTGCTTGTAGATGACGAGTGGTTCATGCTGCTTAACGCTAACTCTGGCGATGCTTTGGATGCGGTAGTGTAGCCTTGCAAAACCTGACCATCATAAGGCTGGCCAACACTGATACGGCCGAGCGCGTTGCTCAAAAGTGCAATCACAATTTTGAGATATTGCAACGCGCTCTTGTCCCGTACTCTATTAAAGACCCCACAGCCGCTGGCGCTGATAACATCTCTAGTCTTGAAGGTGCTTTAGGGCAGCATCTCCAAGACTTTAACAATCCACACAAAACAGATAAAAGCCACGTTGGTCTTGGTAATGTAGATAATACAGCCGATATGGATAAGCCGGTCTCTACGCTGGTCTCAGATGCCTTAAACACGAAATTAAACGCAGATAAAATACGATCAGGCTATGCAATGGTGGCCCCAAATGAAAACACCTTTCATGTGTTCTTCGCGACAATGCCTGCTACTCCTTTTGTCCAGCTCACCGCACGCACTGAGTTTGCCTGTGCAGTTCCTTTCTGGGTGGCCAATGTGAATGCAACCGGCTTTGATATCTTAACATCAGGCGACACCAGCAATCCGCGTTCATACAACTGGCTCGCTATCTGCAATTGACACTCACTAACACTAAGGCGCTATACTCGCCAATATATTGTGTCAAACAATTTAGACAAAGGAGCAGGCCATGACCACAAAAGATACAGATCCAAAAGACACGCTAAGTTACCTGTTGCCAGAAAAGACATACCTCGTCTTAAAATGGGCGGGTCTTATTGCACTTCCTGCTATCGCTACATTCGTAGGCGCTGTTGGCATAGCAGCAGGTATTGAACAAACAGCCATTGCTGTTGTGTGTCTTACCGCAGCAGGAACATTAATTGGTTCACTCATTGGGTATAGTTCTGCCGGAGGAAAATAAACATGGCAACCTTTACAGATTCTAACGGAGGCGTCTGGGAGGCTGGCGAAAACGGTACCTATTACCCTGTTGCTGTAGGCAAAGGCACCGGTAAAGCAAGCAAGGGTACCAACAAGGGTGCCGGTGTCACAAGTCCTAAAAGCACAGGTCCTCAAGCATGGGATCCCAGAGTCAATGACGACTCGCCTTTATCTGGCAGTGGAGGTGGCGGTTCTTCGTTTAACAAGCAAAAAGCCATTGATAACCTTCGTGGGCTAGCCGGCTACAACCGTCAGACAACAGTCGGCTACGCTGATGATATGGGCGACGTTTATGATATTGCTGATGAACAAAACAAAAATTTAGCAGATGCTCAATTTAGGCAAGCAGCTAACAAAGCTGGGGGCGATAGATGGATGCGCAGAGGTGACCTCATGTCTGTCTCTGGGCAGCTCCGTGATGCCATGGGCAACGCTGCAAACGGTAGTACCCTTTACGACTATTGGGACATGTTAGATTCTCAGTCTGACAAAGACGAAGTAAGCGTGCTTTCATCTTTGCGAGACAATAGGCAAAATATCGCGAACTCATTGTTTGAGTCTTTGGCTGCAAGCCGCAATTCAAGGAATCAGCTCTCAGCAGATACCGAGTCAAATCTTCGTGAAATATGGGCTGATTACGCCGCTCAGGCAAATAACATTGATCCAGATATTGCCGCTGGTATTTTTGATAACGCCAACAACAGCTTAAACGAACAAGATTGGTTTGGTACAAAATATTTCGATGACCATCTTTTGCAAGCTTTGCGCCCTGACTTAACCCCTTTATCCCGCAGAGGCAACATGAATCAGTCCGCCTCAGATTTAACGAACAACAGGCCAGATAATCGCAGTGCAGCCAATCGGGCATATCAACGACACATGGCGGCAGGCTACTCAAGGAGAACACGATGATGACCAACAGCCTCACTGACCCTATGTTTCATTCTAGCGAGCCTGAACATTCAGACGCTGGTGTTGAGATAAAAATTATACTAAACCTATTTAAGCCTCCTCATGGCGCTCCTTTGCCTCCCTGCGGCACTGATGTCCAAAGTGATGACAATGAGGCCTCAGCGCTGCCTACAGGTGCCTCAGACTCGATTGTAGAGCCTGATTGGGACAGCATCATTCAAAAGCTTTGCGACGCAGTGGATTGTTCAAAATTAGACGTTCCAGACGAAGAAGACACCGACGAAGACAGCCTTAAGTTCGGAGGTCAGAAGTGAGCCAAGGAATCTCGACATATGACTTCGTGCAGCAAGTCTACTACGTGCAAGAGAAGGTGTTGCTAGACTTTCGCCCAGGGGACGACAAGTATAAAGAAGTACTAGTTGAGGCTAACCTCGTCTTGCAAGAACTACAAAAAGAAGAAGACTGGACTTGGCTTCGCGAGCGTATAGTGCTTGGGCGCTGTGACGGTCCTTATAACGAGATACCAGAGTTCGAGCTTCCACAGTGGGTTTATAAGCCGTCTACTTTGTTTGATGATGGTGTGCGTCTTTATTCCCGTCTTGGTTGTGTGCAGGGCAATCACAGAGGTCATCGCCACCATCACCAGTGTCACGAGTGTCACCAGTGTGTAAATGAGGCGGATTTTATAGAAGTGCCCTGGGTTAGCAGAGGTTTGGCCAATACCTCTAGGCTTCGCCACTATGACCCCAAGCATGCTTTGTCGGGCGTGCGCAATGACTTAGGCGCTGTTGTGCTTGGCGATGTTGTTACATTTACGCGTCTGTTGTTGCCCAATGAGCGTAAGCGCACTGCTGTAACAGATGTGCAGCGGCGCATATCTTTGTTTGACGTAAATGAAGAAGATGGGACAACTATCCACCTTGTAGAGGTGCCTGACCCAAACTACGTAATTTGGCGCACAGCCGCCCTTCATGCTGAAGGCAGTCCTCCTGCGGCTGGACGTGCTATGGGGATTGCCGATAATGCACAAAAGCTACTAAGTGCTATGCGTGAAAACGACGCATCGGCTACAGCACCAGATGTATTGGCTTTTGATGGTGGATGGATGGCGTCATATTATGGCTAAGAAGAATTCTACTAAGACAGCCACTAAAGAGGCTATGCAGGCAACAGAGCCTCGTGTGCAGGTATTCAACAGGTGGGCTGGCGTATCTATTCAAAATGCTCCTGTTGACTGGGAACCCACAGAAAACTTTCGCAAGTGGCAGCAATCAGACTTAGTATTTAATTTCAACGTATTGCAAAACAATCTTGTCAGTACTGCTCCCAATGGTTCGATGCAGACAAGAGAGCCTTTGCGTAAAGTTGTTGTTGCGCCCGCAAATAAACAGTTTTCCGGTGTTGCCTTTATGCACGCTGATAAGCTTCTCTTAGGATACAAGACATCTGGTCTTGGTATAGCTACAATAGCGCAGCACACAAGTGGCACACCTGCTCCGGTCACGTGTGTAGATATAACGATGCACGACCCTACGCCATCTGTTAGCGAGGTCACTGACATTAACCGCCTTGGCACTGAGGCAATTGTGTTGAAAGACCCAGGCGAAACATTTACAGGAGAATTTGATAGACTGCTCATAGACGGCGTTAGTTCATGTGACGAAATAGCAGACCCAACGGCTGCACCAACATATGAGCTTGTGGGGGTCACAGAAGCGTCTCCGGTAGCTTACTACAACATTACGTATTGCTATACTAACCGCTTTGGTTCAACTAAGCCAAGCGCTGCTACGCTCGATTTAGATTTAGATATTTACGAGCTTGAGTTCACGTCATCAAAATATGTTGTCATTAAAGGAGCTGGTGCGCCTGCTGAAGCCTCTGGGGTAGACATTTACGCTACACAAGATGACTCAATGGTCTATCAGTTTATTGGCCATACAGAGATAACAAATGGTTCATGGCGTTTTAATTGGCTCGGTGCTATGGAAGATGTCACGCAATGGACACACTCGTCTCTAAGCGTGCCAACCGAAAACACAACGCGAGGCCCGCTCGCTCGCTATCTGAACCGCCACGACGGGCGACTATTCTTCTGGACAGGCGATATGCCGTATTCTTCAGAAGACGAGCGCATCAGGCGGACACGACTGCTTATAGGAGGTAACCCCGGCAATGAGCTATCTGTAGCGCGAGGTCTTGGCGGAGCGTTTCTAGACATAGAACCCGGCCTCGACGGCTGGATTACAGGGACGCACAAATTCAAGACATATAATGGCGCAACCATTATTACTTGCATGTGTGGACACAGAAACACAAGTTCGCAAAAGCGATATAACTTGCTAGAAGACAACATTACATTATCTAATGAGAGACAGTCCAAAAGCTATATGTACGAAGAAGTCTCCAATGTTGTTGGATGTAACAGCCGCTGGGGTTCTGATGTAATTTATGATGGGCTTTATGCAGTGAATCGTTATGGAGTTGCTGTAACAACGCAAGCGATGGAATCGTCTAACCAGCTCCGTATTGACTATATTTCTGACAACATATCCTCTGTGTTTACGGAGGCTCTTGGTGATAAGTGTGATAACGCTAGAATGGTAGAGATTAACGGCATCATCTATGTTGTCTTTGATGGAGACTATCCACATGCACTGGATAATGTGTTGCTCTGTTATGACATAGCTCTAAAAGCATGGTACACGCTAACGCTCAACATTCCAACAGACGAGCATGTGCTTCACATCTTTAAGATGGACTGGGATTTAGCCACAGAGGGGCTTGGCATTGTTACAGAAACTGGAGTGTGGCTTTTGCCAACAACGATGGATCTTAGCACTACGGCGCCTGATTTTGATGTGTTGTGGCAAACAGGCGAAATTGCGCAAAGAACACCTGTGCAAGAGTGGCACTACTTATCACAAATTGAACTCGACTTTGATTTTATTGTTGGCCAGTGTAGTGTTGAGGTTACAGGCACTGACTACTATGGCCGTGATTTTCGTGTCCATAAGTATATACGTGTTGACGAAATGCGTCGCTCATGGCGCGAGTGGATACGCATAGATAAACTAGTGCGCACATATCGTGTGAGGCTAGTAGGACCTGTTCGTATGAGACTTGTGTCAATGTTAGCTAAGGTCTATGCGCAGTCTCGCAAGATAGATCTTGTATACGGTTTTGATGACAGAATAAGCTACGTTAATCGCGATGGTGGCCAGAGCACTGAACATCACTACTTGGACAGTTATAACTCATTGCGTGACGCTATCGTTCCCTGAGTTAAGCCTCTCCATCCAAGCAGGTGCCTCAAATGCAGTCTCGACTCTCTTGCGAACTGGCTCGGTTATCTTGCCGCCACAGCGCGTAAGTATCATGTCAATGGCTGCGTTTTTATTTTTGCGAGCCTGCGAATCTTTGCCCGGAGTTGACACAGACAAAAAGAATACTGTCTTTGCCAAAGCAACTATTGGCGGGTCATCTGGCATTATGCGTATCTGGTCATCCCTAGTCATAGACAGCACGTCTGTAAGCGCACCTGCCATGTAGTTAGCAGCTGTGCTATAGCCAGCTTTATCAGGAGCCTCGCCATCTATTCGTTTCACAATCTTTTCTATGGCTCCCATATCTTTCTCAAACACAGCATCCAAGACAAGCCTTGAGGCAAATAACATACCTGCCGTTTGTGCCGTCTCTGCCAGAAGGCACAAATCCCCCATCGTGGCCATGACGCATTGGTCTGTAAGCCATCTATCTAAGCGGTCATGTTCTGCAAACTCTTCATTCAGATAATGCGTCAGAGGTACTATTGCACATGAGGGCGTACTTTCTGTCGAGCTGGTATTTGTTGTAGGCATCTTTTCTCCTCCTGCTTCTGGCTTCAGTAGCAGCCCTTGTTCTTGGATTTCTGCACTCACCTTCTTTAAGCGGCTTTGCGACCTTCATATTTTTAAATGTCGGCATCTTGCCTTCTGCTGTGAACTTCTCAATACGCAAGCGAAGTGAATATGGTGGATGTTCGCGTACCAACCTTTTCGACAGGATAAAGACGTTTTTGTGTTTTACCATAGCTATAGTCGTGTCCTCTAATCTGCGTGTTGCATAATGCCCCATTATTCGATTCAGAGCCTTAAACATTATTCGGTCTTCTTTGCTGGCTGTCTTATTATCGTAGGTCTTGTTATACATTTTTGCCCAGAGCATCTTTGGCGTAAATCGACATTTAAACCAAACGCTTGATGGGAGTGCTTCTATAAACGCACGTACCCATTTGTCCATTGCATAAATATCAGGGTCTGAGTAATTTTGCCACTGGTCTTCTAACACAAGCCATGGGTTAGCATCTGGGCTGTTTTCTATTGGCTTTGCTTCTTCTAGACTTATCCCGCCTTGTGGTATCTCATACATCACGCATCGCCTCTTTTCTCAGTTCTGCCCAAGCAATTTCGTGTGGTAACGGTTCGCGTTGTTCTTCTCCAGTGTCATAGCTTTCTGGGGTGGCATCTTTTGGATTGTTTGCATAAGCATCCCAGTGCATAAAATCCAACTCTTTTATGCCAACTGCCATATAGCGATAAGCATCCATACCATGAGATGCCCAAGAATGTCTTGGCTTAAAACTCCATGTCTTAGCCTCATCGTGTCTTTTATACTCGTAGTTCATAAAGCAATCTAGAAGATGGTTGCACCTGCCTGAATTGATGATTAGCTTTTGGAGCAGCTCTCTACCATAGCGCACACCTTTTTCTACACCATCTTTTGATAAGACACGCCATTCAATCTCAGGCCACAGTTGTCTACATTCTTCTGCCTGAGACAGCATTGTGGAGCCTCTGTCAGCATCCCATGGCAGGATGCCAAAGCGTACATAGTGCATATAGCCCTTGGCTCTTAACTCAGCCATGCACTCCGCAAATCCTTTGCCCCACCACTCTTGATAATCATAGATGAAAGCCTGTGCATTGTAGTACTGAAAGACTATGCAAGCTGTTGCATCTGGGTGTGTTTCTCGCGTATAGCTAGCTTTGGAACCAATATCCCAAGCCATGTATACATTGTGAGTAGTATCTAGAGCAACCGGGCAAAAGCGTTTCTCCTTGATTAAGTTTTCAATGCCAAGATAAACTAGCCCAGCATTAACCGTGGTGAAATTTACTTCATTTTCTTGAAAATATAGATTAAGGTTTCCGAACTCCCGCATGTAGGAGTCCTTTTCTTTTTCTATGTCTTCTTCGCTATAAGCTTTTTTCCAGCCTCCTTGACCATCAGGTATCAATAAGTCTCTGATGGTCTTGACGTCTACATAGACATCATCATGTTCTCCTGCGAAATCCTCGGGGTCGCTTACGCCTGTTAGGCGCTCTATCATCTTAAAGCCGATGTTTCTTGTGCCTCTTGGCGTCATATTGAAGCAGGCCATAAAAGGTAGCCCCATGGAGATCTTCCTGTCCCAGATTGGACGCACGTGATCGAACGCCCCGTCACGATACAGGCTTAGCTCGCTTATCACGAAGTTGTCATCAGAGCCACCAATGATGGCCTCGTCTTGTAAAAAGCCGATGAACTTGATGGACGCAGGAGCTGTGTGCGCTGGGTTATTTAACATATACACCTCGCGCTGCGTCTCTTTGACATCAATGTAATCTTCTGGGTAGTCTGCCCAGTGCTTTCTTCCATTAATGTTTTTGTTAAATATTTGTCTGCGCACCCAAACGTTGTTAAGGCCAATGTAGGAAGACTGAGAGCCTGGGTTATCCCAGGCTCTTTTTAGCAGCCACTGTAAGTCGTCAGTATCCTTGCCCATCTGACGCGCCCACCGCTTTACATAGTACTTATACTTGCCACTTTACCGTCTTTCCCCAGCTCCTGGTAGATGCGGCCACGGGA
>LSPZ01000130.1_pt1 | contig 11893 bp, 12 predicted proteins | sample 651281 | NCBI WGS metagenome assembly LSPZ01 (sample SAMN04438313, study PRJNA306036) | termite gut metagenome | isolation source: viral DNA filtered from gut of termites from termite colony 2 | host: Coptotermes formosanus | place: USA: New Orleans, Hayne Blvd. | collected 2013-06-18
GACCGTCGATGCAATCAGGAACGGCTCAATGCCCATGTCCAAGAGACGCGGCAAGATACCAGCAGCCGAGTTGGTGTGCAGCGTACTAAACACCAAGTGTCCCGTCAGCGCCGCCTGCACCGCTAGGTTAGCGGTTTCACCGTCACGAATCTCACCAACCAACACTACATCCGGGTCCTGACGCAGAATACTACGTAGACCACTGGCGAACGTCAGCCCAACGGCTGTATTGACCTGAATTTGGTTAACACCAGACATCTTGTACTCGACCGGATCTTCGAGCGTCACGATGTTTATTTCATCACTGAAAATTTCCTGAACCAGTGCATACAGCGACGTTGATTTACCCGAACCAGTTGGACCAGACGTCAAAACCATGCCGTTAGGCTTTTTAACACCCTTGCGAATCAAACGTAGTGCTCGACCAGCATAGCCCATGTCTTCCAATTTGAACGTCGAACCCGACTTGTCAAGCAAACGAATAACCACCTGTTCACCCCATACAACTGGTGAGATCGCAATACGAAGGTCGACTTCCTTGTCACCTACCATAACGGTAAACTGACCATCTTGAGGCTTACGGTGTTCATCAATTTTCAGACTTGATAAAATTTTGATACGTGAAATAAGTGCCGGTTCGGTCGATTTCGGTAATGACATGACTTCACGCAGGACACCGTCAATACGACAACGTATCTTGAGGCGGTCTTCTAGTGGCTCAATATGGATGTCTGAAGCTCGTGCTCTCTGGGCGTATTCGAGAAGCTGACTTAAAATCTTGCTAATCGGCGAATCTTGAACTATGACTTTAATATCGGCATTGGCTTGGGCCTGGCCAGCAGTAGTGTCCGCTTGATCGTCACTCAACTCGTCAATCTTATCCATATCAAGGTGATACTGCGACAGGACGTTATTAATGCCGGCCTCGGATGCGACATATACTTTAATCGGACGACCGATGGCGTTAGACAGGAAGTCCGTGTTCTGGACGTTAGTGGCATCCAGCACCGCCACAGCTAGTCGTTTAGCGCCACCTTCGTTAGTCTCACCCAGTGGCACCGCCATAAAGCGTTGAGCAACATCGACCGGCAATAGGGCCAACATCTTGTCATCAACAACAGCTTTAGACAAATTAACGTATGGGGTACCAGAGGCCTTTGCGATAGCCTCTGTTAGTTGCTCCTCGTTGATGGCCCCTTGTTCCATCATGTAGGCGAACAGTGGCCTGCCAGCTTTTTTCGCTTCTAAATCCAAAGCTCCTAGCTGATCTGGGCGAATAACGCCAACTTCAACTAGATGCTCTTCGACTTTTTTCTGCGTTTCCTCGGTCAGGACGGCCATAGCTTATTCCTCACTTGGCGTAGTTGGCGTAGATGTAGACGTTGGATCGTCGGTGAATGTCTTAAATGATGAGTTAATCTCACATACGTTAAAGATTGAGTTTATATATTGTTTATCGCTGGTTCTAAGAACCTCTAGCTCCTGTTCGATTTTCTTTCTTTGTGACGCATCTTCGACTTCTGTCAAAAGCTGCCGAAGGCGCACTATTTCTTTTTCTTTGTCGTTATACCAACTAGGTCTATCTTCATCATACAAGATGACATTATTCTCTGGTACTTCAATGCTGGCTGTAATTGACGGAGCCGTTTTAACTTCCTCGTCTGCCGGCGGTGGCAATAGACTACCGATTACGAAGTAGCTTATGACCCCTACGACCGCTACAACCAATATAACCAATGCCCAATCGGATTTTTTCATTTCGCTTCCTCCTTGGTTGTAGGATCAGCATTCTCGTCAACAGGTATTGTCTTTTTACCTGGTTGCCAGTCTGCCTTTGGTACGAAATATGTTACCGCAGAAATCTTTGCGGATAAAGTATTATCGTTACCAGCCCCTATATCATCGGAATTATTTCTAGTTATTTCAATCCTCTTGATAGTTACAGGATGCAGAGAATACTCCAGCGACAACAATGCTTTTCTAATATCTTCGTCTGTAGCATTTGTCAGCTCAAAATCAACTCTCATTGTGACAGATTGTGGACGCATCAAAGAATCGGTGTCTGCGGTAGCCGATTCGCCACCCTCTAGAGACACTATAGCTCCACAGGTAAAGCCATCGGTTTGTGCTATTGCGTCTTTTACGCCAGCGCCCATATGCGACTTTTTAAAAATTATGTTAGTAAAGGAATATTCAACGGCTAATTTATCGCACGATGATGGAAGGACGTCAAAGACTACCTGCCACTTTTCCAGAGATGGATCGACTAATTCTTCTATCGACTTGACATTAGTATTGGCACTCAGAGCCTCGACTTCCTTACGAAGCCCGGGGATGCTAGATATACTATTTTTCAGGCTCTCATTCGTCGTACTCCATTCTGCATTGACTTTCATCAAATAAGAGATGCGGCTGGACAAGTTAATGGCCAACATAACACAAATAGTGACGATAGCGGCAGCGCCCGCCACGTAAAACATCATTTGCTTATTAGTACTGGCGATTTGTTGGCGCTTTCTTACGCCGGTTGATGGTTCTTGGTTCATTGTCCACCCCCTGTTTGTTCTTTTAGGATAGTTTCAAGCTCACTGACTTTGCCTTGACAGCCCTGACCAATCACATGATAAGTCGCGGTCCAGACAGTACACCTGTCAACCTCTATAGCTTGGATACGATATTTCGTTTGGAACACTATTGGATTGAACACCAGAGTGACTTCAAAAGGCCATCTGCCAGAGGTTTCATCCTGTACTGTGCCCTCGAAATCTACCACTGGAGCCATGAGTGGGAATAATTTTTGACCAACTTGTGTTTTACTTTCTGTAACTGCGCCAGACCCACTGGGCAGATACTCAGAATACTTCACCGTCGCATAGAATAGACGGTTTCGAAGCATCAGACGCGAGTCGGTTGAGCTAGTTGAACCTTTTAATTTAATAGTGACGGCATCGGGCGTAGTCTCTTCATAGGCTGATATTTCAATCGAATTCCAGTCACTCCAGTGCAGCCCTTCTATGGGGGTTGTACGCCCAAATATTACATCAAGGTATCCTATCACCCTAGATAGTTGTGGCTGAGCTTCCTTTATGGCATTAATTTGAGATAGGTCATTTTGTATCGACAGATAGTCGCCTAAGCCTGGTGTTTTGACTTCGTACTCATTGCCATCTTTGTCCTTGGCTGTAACTGGTTTACCGTCTTTATCAAGAACCGGCTGCTCAGCCATTTCTGCTTGGATCTTGGCTATATTTTTATCGACATCCTTGGCTAGAGACCCCTTCGAGAGGCTCAATGCACCCATCCAGACAAAGAGTATCAGCACAACGGAACCAGCCCCAATACTAACAAAAATACAAATAGTCATAATCAAGTTACGCATGCGTTTAGCATGGAGTAGCTCTTTTTTGACACTTGGTAGTAAGTTCAGCTGTAGCATCAAACACCCAGCCTTTCTGCCAAACCAACTGCTACTGCAAACTGGGATGAAATTGGTGCTATTTTAGCCTGCTCACCGGCAGGAACATTAACGTGTTGCCACGGCGTTGCTGCCTGACCCGGGACGTTAGTACGCTGACTAATTGTGTCAATTAAGCCCGGCAAAGCCGCTGCATAACCACTCGCCAAAATCGCGCCCACGCCAACGCCGGCATATTTGGTGCCAAAGAATTTCAAAGATTTCTGTATTTCGGCAACCAGCTGCTCTATCGTAGAGTTAACCGCACGCAACAGCTGCCCCTCGAGTCGATTTGGCTCAACACCGAATTTAAGCAACAATTGCTGTGCTTGCTGTTCCTCAATATTAAGGTTCTGTTTAGCTACCTTGACCAGAGTTTGGAATCCTACCGGTATTGAGCGAATAAGTCGCGGTGCAGTACCGAGAGTCATTACTAAATCAGTCGCACTATCACCAATATCAATAATAAGTCGTCCGTCCTGCACGCCATCCGGTAGGATAGCTCGCGTCAGCGCCAGTGAATCCGGCTCAATGGCAATTACATCAAATCCTAGCCCTTCTAGTAATTCAAGGCGGCTCTCAGTGAATGTATTTGGCACACTCGAAATTAAAACTTCGACCTTTTGGTTGTCATTAGGAGATTCACCGATAATAGCCCAGTCAATTTTCGCCTCATCGGCCTTCATCGGCACATAATTTTCAGATTGGTACTTAATTGAAGCGTTCAGCTCGGCTTTGGATGCCACGTTAGGAATTTCTACAACAGCAGCGAAAGTCCTCTGTGACGGGATACCAATAGCGACGTCTTTGCTGTGAATACCAGCCTGTGCAACAACACTACTGATTGCTTCACCTAAAAGCCGTTGGTCTTTTTCTGCAGTTGATTCACTCAAACGGACATCGATTGGCAAGACACCATACTGTTTCAGGTTCCAACCATGGCTACCGTGCGCCAACTCCACTACACGAATTGCTGTCGTCCCTATGTCTAAGGCAAAGAAGCTGCCCACCACTTTATTTAAACTCATGTCATTGATTATAGCATAGGCGTTTTGAGAAGGTCAAGCATTTTTCACCTGATAGTTCACATGATACAATTGTTGTATGAGTTCGCTTTCGATTGGCCTAATTGGTTTGCCCAACGTCGGCAAATCCACTTTGTTCAACGCCCTGACCGACGCATCGGTGTTGGCGGCGAATTATCCGTTTGCCACGATTGAGCCGAACACTGGCATCGTGCCGATTCCTGACGAGCGGCTGGATGTGCTGGCTGGTATGTATAAGACAGACAAAATCGTTCCCGCCACTGTGGAGTTCGTCGATGTGGCCGGTCTGGTCGAAGGTGCCAGCAAAGGCGAAGGACTCGGCAACAAGTTCCTGGCAAACATCCGCGAATGCGATGCGGTTTGCCATGTCGTACGCGCATTTGAGAGCGACAAAATTCAACGTGCCGATGGCTCAACCCAAACCTCGCCCGCCGCCGACATTTCCATAATTCAAACCGAACTGATGCTCGCTGACATCGCCACCATTGAAAATCACCTGCCAAAGGTGTTGAAAGAAGCCAAATCTGACCCCAAAATCCGCGCCATCGCTGACCATCTGAAATATGTTCAGGACGAATTGCTCGCTGGTCGCATCCCGACCGAGTGGGACAGCGAAAAACTCCACGGTCTGGATTTACTGACTGCCAAACCTGTGATTTATGTGTTTAACGTCGATGAAAACGGCTTGACTGATACCGCCTTGCAAGATAAATTGAAAAAAGTCGCCGCGAAACCTTTTTCGGATGCGAAGGACGAAGCTTCACCGCCTGAGCAGAGAAAAATGGTTGAGAAGGCGACGACAAATACGATTTTCATCTGCGCCGAACTAGAAAGCCAAATCCGCGAATTATCAGAGGTCGAAGCCCAAGAACTCCTCGCTGATTACGGCGTAAAAGAGTCCAGTCTCGCCAAACTCGCCCACGCCGCCTACGACACACTTGGATTGCAATCATTTCTAACCGCCGGTGTCAAAGAAGTCCGCGCCTGGACAGTCAAAAAAGGCGCTACCGCCCCACAGGCAGCAGGCGTGATCCACACCGATTTTGAACGCGGTTTCATCGCTGCTCAAATCGTTGATTATAACGACCTAATATCCGCGGGATCCGAACCCGCCGCCCGCGCCCAAGGCAAACTCCGCACCGAGGGTAAAACTTATATTATGCAACCCGATGATGTCGTTGAATTTCGGTTTAACGTTTAGCCAGCAATTTTCGCTTGGCATAATACGCCTGTCGTTTGGTAAAACCAGTCTCCATTTTCGTCATCACCAGATGCGACAACTGTTCTTCAAGGAAATTATACTTCTCGGCATCGTCAAGAATCACATAATTGCCAATTTCGTCGTGATGCTTTCCTATCCAACGACCAATTTCTTTGCCACGCGAAGCCTTTAATTTCGGCGTCCAACCAATTATCAAATCCAAGAATTCATCGCTTGCGCCACCCTTCCCCATAACATCTTTTAACTGATCCAAGGTATCATTACTATACCGCCACGACGATGACATAACTATTTTCGATGCAGTTTCAACCGCCAATTTGCCGATTAACTCCATCGCGACTTTATCATTATCAAGCATTCCCGCCTCTGGGTGTTCGTCTCGAAATTTGTGATGCCAAATCACACCATCTATATCAAGAAAGATGATATTCGGTTTAATTTTATTAGAATCCTGCTCCATAATTAGTACCTCAAACTACCATTATATCACACTTATGCTAAAAAGTCAATAGTTAACACCGACGCGGCGATGAATTGTCTTGAGCAACTGTCGCCTCATGGCACGGATTGATTCGTGACTTTTCTTCGCCAGGCGATGTTGATTGTAATAGCACCAGCCAGCAATCAGCAACATCACAACGGCACTGCCGATGGTGCTACAAATACCGACCATGTTGATATTGGTCAGCGTGAAAAACAGTAAGAAACTTCGTATCGCGCCTAATACATCTACCCAAACAATCTCGCTAAACGGCGCTCGACAGACTTTGCGAGTCGTTGGCAGTTCCGCCAAACGCGTCGCCAACCACAATGCCACTGCCCCGATAACCACGTTCAGCCCTAGGTAATACAGCAAAATGATTGCGCCGGCAATTAGGGCAACTAAGATATCAAAAGGTTTATATTTCCAATTAGTATGTCCGTATTTTTTGGCTGACCTTAACGATAGAATCAGTAAAATCCCAATTAAGACAGCGTTTAACGCCAAGCTCGCCGTTAACCAGATGCCGCTATCGGTCTGCCAAGCAAAAATCGCCGAGAAAAAGGCGTTCAAAAAGTACATCACCCAGGTTGCTAACGACGGTTGATGTAGCCCTATCCATATCTCGTAATAACGATAGAAATATATGATCAGCGTCAAAATAACTGACATGCAAAATATGACATCAACTAAATTATAATTTGGCATCACCCCATTATTACATAAATGTGCTAAACTTGTATCTATGAAAAATTTGCTGAGGATTTATTGGTTTGCTGCTATCGCTACCCTGACTATCTGGGTTTTAGTCGGTTGGCAACTCGGACTAGCGGCACTATTCACGGTGTTGGTGCTGACGCTTCTCGAAGTCACTTTCAGCGCCGATAACGCCGTCATCAACAGCCGCGTCGTCACCACGATGTCGCCATTTTGGCAAAAGTTGTTCCTGACCGTTGGTATTCTTACCGCTGTTTTTGTGGTGCGTTTTATCCTACCGATTCTGATAGTTATGATAACCAGCGGTCTCGGCTTCGGCGAAGTTTTCAACCTAATCAGCAGTAATCCAAAGGGTTACGCCGAGCATCTCCACGAAGCCGAACCCCTGATAAATGCTTTCGGCGGGACGTTTTTGGTGCTAATCGCGCTCAGTTACTTCATTGACAAAAGCAAGGAAATTCATTGGTTCGAGAAAATCGAGCGTCGCCTGGCGCGGCTCGGGCAGTTCGAGAATCTGACTCTCTTGATTATGCTGGTCGCTGTTACGATTATTTTCTTTACCGTCGACCCAGCGCATCACACGGCAGTGCTGATGGCGGCGATTTTGGCGATAATTTTACACGTCGGATTGGAACTTTTGGGGACAATTATGACGCATCACCAGCAGAAAACCACCTCTGTTAAGCATAAGACTGGGCTGGTGGCGCTGTCGGCGTTCATTTATCTGGAAATTCTGGATGCTAGCTTCTCGCTGGACGGCGTGATTGGCGCGTTTGCGATGACCAATGACGTGGTGCTGATTATGGCAGGTCTGGGCGCGGGTGCGCTCTGGGTGCGTGCTATGACGATTCATTTGGTGCAAAATAACACCTTGGCGCGGTTCAAGTTTTTGGAGCACGGCGCACACTGGGCGATTGCCTTTCTCGGCGGTGTGATGTTGGCAAAGTTATACGGCGTTGAACTGTCCGAATGGCTCATCGGCAGTATGGGGATTGTCCTGATTAGTCTGTCTATTTGGTGGAGTGCTAGGAAGCAATCCTAAGTAAATAAAACCGCTCGCGATTGCCGTTCGTACCAGCCACTTCGCTGTCTTTTTTATCCTTGATAAGGAAATTTTTTCGCGCCCACGCCTCAAAGTCGTGCAGAATTTTTCGGCGCTCAGTGTCGTTCTTGACCACGCCAGCGTTTTTGACCTTGGCACCCGTTTCGAATTGCGGTTTGACCATAGCGACAATCTGCGTGTCCTGCCCCGCTACGTTTTTCGCCAGATACGGCAAAATATCGCGGAGGGAAATAAAGGACACATCAATTAGAATAATATCAACTGGTTGTTTCGGCACAAAATCGCGAACATCGGTTTTTTCGTGCAATTCCACACGCGGATTGGCGCGAAGTTTCGGATGTAGTTGCTCGGTTCCAACGTCAACCGCAATAACTTTTTTGGCACCACGCCGCAGTGAAAAATCCGTAAAGCCACCCGTACTCGACCCAACATCCAAAACTGTTTTGCCGTCAAAATCCAGATTCAACTTTTCTGCCACTGACTTTAACTTCAACGCCGCCCGCGACACAAACTGCTCGTCCTGAGTCAATTCCACCTCTGTATCATCGCTGACAAAATATCCCGGTTTGGTGATTTCGCGTCCGTCGACTTTTACCTTGCCTAACTCAATATACGAAGCCGCCTGCGACCGCGTCGCCACCAAACCACGCTTCACTAACGCCTGATCAAGTCTAATTTTCATACAACCATTATATCACTAGATAAGAATCGTAAATTGTGCACCCGTCTTTTTCAGATTTTCAGCCACAATCCTGAGATTTTGCTGAGAAGCCAGATGTTGTGCCAACGACAAACCCAGTCCGTACCCAACGGTAGTGCGTGACTTTTCAGCACGATAAAAACGATCGAAAATACGTGGCAAATCTACGGGCGCAACCCCAGAGCCTTGGTCACGCACGTAGATCCCTTTTTCATTGTTGCCGACGGTCACAACTGAATTTTTCGGCGAATATTTAATCGCATTGTCTAGCAAAATAACCAAAATCTCGCCCAGCGCTTCGGCATTTGCGGTAATTTTCATCGGCTTAATTTCAGTTTCCATCACGATATTTTTTCTAATGGAAAGTTTATAAACTTTCTTGACACCGTGATTTATGACTTCCGCGATATCGACTTCTGACAGAGGTAATTTCTCATTTTTGCTCAGATTTAACAGTCGCACCGACAACTCGGAAAGTTGTACAACTTCCTCTAAATTACTTTTAACTTGCTTTTTGTAATCGTCCTTGGTCGCCTTGGCGTCGCGCAACAGAACTTCATTTTCCATCTGTATCGCGGTCAAAGGCGTGCGCAGTTCGTGACTGGCGTCCGACACAAAACGCGATTCCTTTTCGGTCGCCTCGCGCACTGGTCGCAGTGTCCAACGCGCCAAAAAATAACTCACTACTGCCCCACCAACCAGCACGCAAATGTTGATGATAAACAGTTTCGCCAGCAACTGCCCGCGAATCGCCTCGTCACGCCTGTTCATCAACGTATGAACATCTATTTTTTGTACTCCATAGTCATATTGCTCGATAAATATTTCTGGTCGTGGACGACGAAATTCGCTGTCCGCCGTCGTAAAAATCGCCACCGAAAAGCCAACGCAAATCAAGAACAAAATCGCCGTATAAATCCCACTGAGTTTCCAAATCGCTCGGTCAAAATGTTTCATGCCTCTACCTTATAGCCAAAGCCACGCACGGTTTTGATCAGTTTTTTCTTGAACGGGCTGTCGATTTTACGGCGCAGATAACCGATATACGCCTCGACGGTGTTTGGCAGAATGTCGGCGTCAAAATCCCAAACGTGGCTGATAATTTGATCCTTGGTCAGGATTTGCCCAGCATTTCGCATCAGATATTCCAGCAACGCAAACTCAGTCCGCGAAAGTTCAATTGGCATATTACCGCGGAAAATTTCGTAAGTCCGCGTGTTAAGTTTCAGGCAATCGACTTCGATAATCTCGTTCTCGACCCCAGACGGACGACGCAAAAGCGCCCGAACTCGCGCCAACAGTTCCTCGAAACTGAACGGTTTGACCAAGTAATCGTCCGCGCCCGCGTCCAGCCCTTCAACTTTATCGTTAATTTGACCTTTGGCGGTCAGAATCAGAATCGGTGTCTTGATTTTCTTTTGCCGAACTTGACGAACAATTTCCACGCCCTCCGTTCCAGGCAGCATTCGGTCAATTATCATCAAATCGTACTCGTCACCCAGCGCACACGCCAAGCCCGAATCACCGTCATTGACCACTTCGACCAAAAATCGCTCTTGTTTCAGCCCGCGCGCAATGGCGTTAGCAATTTTGATTTCGTCTTCGATTAGTAAAACTTTCATACTTACAATTATACTCCCTTGGACAGCAGTCCACCTTTCATTCGATACACAATCGCGTTAGCCTCTTTGGCGACCTTTTGGCTATGGGTTACAATAATGACGATTTTGCCATCATTAGCCAGAGCCTTAAAGATTTGCAGAATTTTCTCCTCGGTATTCTCATCCAAGTTCCCCGTCGGTTCGTCCGCCACGATAATCGGCGTATCGCCCGCGATGGCACGAGCAATCGCCACGCGTTGTTGCTCGCCACCCGACAACTTTTGGACCAACCTGTCAGATTTTCCTCTGTTAATGCCGACATATTCCAGAATTTCGTAAGCGCGTACCTTTTCGTTGCCTTTATATTTTGTAAAGTCCAGCGCCATTTCAACATTTTCGCGTGCCGTCATATACTTAATCAGGTTAAAAGCCTGAAAGACGATATTGACGTATTTCAATCGAAACTGGGTCTCGCCGATTTTTTTAAGACTCTTGCCGTTGTATTTGATATCGCCGCCTTGAATTTTATCAAGCGCCGAAATCAGCGAAATCAGCGTGGTCTTGCCACTGCCCGATTCGCCGACAATGGCGTACATTTTGCCACTTTCGAACTTCGCATCGACCCCTTTCAACACGTTAACTTTGCGTTGCCCGTCGCCGTAGGTATGTTTAAGGTTTGTAACTTCTAATATATTACCCATTTTCTACTCCTTCCCCGTGAGAATTGTTTTTGGTTGGTATCGCAGGATGTTGATGCTCGGCAGAATCATCGCGATAATTAGAATGGCATAGCCCGCGCCAAACAACGTCAAGTATTCTTTCCAACCCGCCGAAATGTCGATTTTGTCGATTTTTTGCACGTTCGATGTCGCAGCCACACCGCGATTACCTCGCCCACTGCCAAATTCAGTTGACGCACCCGCATCTGTCTCGGTCGTAGTTTCACTTGATGCGATTTGTTGCGCCAGCAATCCTTCACCCAATTTGTCCGCCACTAATTGCGACGTGGCGAGCGACAGTGCAAACCCAACCGTTCCAACAATTACTAATTCAATAAATATTTGCCCCAGAATGTTGGCGCGCTTGGCACCGAGCGACAACAGCACGCCCATCTCATAACGTCGATCCTTAACATTTATAACCACGATCAACGTGATAATTACCACCGCTGCGATAACCACAATCCACATAATCGTCGTCGCAAAACTGCCAACATTTTCAATCGGTCCGACCATCGTTTGGTAACTCGAATCGTCAATATCAAGTTTTAAGTTATTTTCCGCAATTTCAGGGTACTTTTTCGCTATTTCTGCCAGAAAAGCGTCTTTGTCGCTCGCCGAAGTCAGATAGTAACGCACGCTCGACACGCTCAGATTTGTGATTTGGTCGACGGTCATAAACTTTTTCGCCGTTTCGATATTCATATAAACCGTATTGTCGTTAAAGTCTTCGCTGGTCGCCTGGTAGATGCCGACGACTCTCAACGAAATTTCGGTCTCATCCGCCGTCGTCTTCAAAGTAATCGTATCGCCAACTTTGATTGAATTCGTCGTCGCTAATTCCTGCGAAATAATCCCGCCTTCAATAGTATTTTCGCTGTTCCATCTTG
>LSPZ01000134.1_pt1 | contig 11641 bp, 13 predicted proteins | sample 651281 | NCBI WGS metagenome assembly LSPZ01 (sample SAMN04438313, study PRJNA306036) | termite gut metagenome | isolation source: viral DNA filtered from gut of termites from termite colony 2 | host: Coptotermes formosanus | place: USA: New Orleans, Hayne Blvd. | collected 2013-06-18
CTATTATAGATGGTACCAAGGAACGACATACAGGGATATTATGGCGGGTAATTACGAAGTTAATAAGGCTTTATACGGCCCCGGCGATGGTTTAGGAACAAAAACAATAAATGTGGGAACTAACGGCTACAACACTTTTATTTTAGAAGTAGAACAAAATGCCTGGCGGTTATTATATTCATTTAACAACTACGGAACTTCGGGCGAAATTTGGGAGTTAGGCAATGCAAACGGAGAGCAATGGGATGATTACTTTGTATTCACAATTTTAAAGGTTTAAAAAATGATAAATAATGAAATTGATTTAGAGGCCTGCTTATTGTGTGAATTGAAAAAACAAGGTTTTAAAGCAAATCACAATCATAAACAAAAAGGAGATTTTGACATTAAAATTAGCTTGCAAAATGGTAAGCTTTTTTTTATAGAATGCAAGTATAAAAATGGGCGGCTAAGCAAGGAACAAGAAGCGAATTATTACAAATATCAAAATAATGCCATCGTTTATTACAAAAAGGGCGGGTTTGTGATTAAATATAAGGAGCATTCTGGAATTATTTGGAGGGAAAATATAAGCAAAGTGGTTGATTACATTAAGGAGATAACCAATGAATATTAGAATTAAAGCGGGGGAATATTTTAAAATATCTGATTATATAAAGCCAGATATTTTAAACTATATAATTGTGGTTTGTTCGCTTGTAGAAAGCAACACCTGTAAATCGTATACAACAGTTTCGTCCCTTAGAAAAAGTGTTGTTAATTCTTTTGCAGCATCGTCTGTTTCAGCCTCGTTAATTGTTTGTAAATCTAAATTAACCGCCATTAAAACCTTTACAGGTGCTAAAAAGACCCATTGATTAAGTACAGGGCTCCATTCGCCCTGGATTGTGTAAAATTGCTCGCCAGTCAACAAATCTAATGTTTGTGGTATTACTTGTTCGGTTAAAATTCTGACTTTGTCAATTTCAGCGTACGGCTCTTTCGGGCTAAACGTCGCCAGTTCCAAATCTCTAATCTTGTTCACCGCTAAACCCCCAGATTTTGGAGTTTTTTCGGCGGTGAAATCTATTCTAAAATTAACCCACCGCTTGTCGCTTTTCGGGCTAAAATTAGCTCCGTCAAATTCTTCTGTGTAATTTTCTAACAGGCGACTATCGTTAATAACATTTACTGGTTTAAACATTTCCCCTCCCATTATCTCACCCCGTCCAATCCATAAATTAAATAGTTAATCTCTTGCTGCCTTCTTCTTTCAAGACCTTTAATCTTGTTGCCACCAGCATAAATAAATTTAGGCAACTCCTCTAGAATGACCTGGCTTACAGCTTCACCCGCTCTTAATCGCTTATAAAGTGTAGAGTTTTCAAAATTACCAGTACCTACATTAAAAATAAAACTGTAAAGAGTGTTATATTCTGCATCAGTCAAATCAATACTTTTAAAATACAAATCTTTAATAGTGTAGTAATCTAATAGTATAAGATAGATACTCTCACCCAATGTTATAAACTCTTGCATTTCGTAGCCGTGTTTTTTTAGCCACGGCTTTGTGAAGCCTATCCCTACCGTTTCCACGCCAATAATGTCCTTATATTTTCTAAGCCTGTAATCTTCCAGATGCAAAAGTAAAGTAAGTATCTCATCTTCATTTTTTGACAATTTAAAAGTTAAATCAATAGGCGCATTTTCTTGACTAGTTATCTGGGTGTTTTGTTGTGCCTTTTCCGCCCTTTTACTCTTTATGTCGCTCACAGTTGCCAATATCGTAATCATAAACAATGTTGCAAATCCTGTAACGAAGACAGTCTCTACGCCACTATCATTATTACCCATTATTTTCTCCTTTTTTCTGATTAAAAAAAAAGCAAGGCATAAACCTTGCTTGTAGCTAACTAACAAATACCACCGCTTTTTGCCAAGGGGAAAAACTAAATATGCCGTCAAAATGATGAGCTACCGTATGATTGCCCGTGATTGCATTTTTAAATTCCAGTTGAGTCTCAAATTGTGTTCTAAACACAAAAAAATCAGGACTGACTAACATCGCCTTAATTGTTTTTAAAGTAGCTGGCGGGGTGAATGTTAGGCCGTTCGGAGTAGAAGCATCTACCACCTTGCTTGGAAAATCCTTAACTTTAATGACTTTATTTTGATAGTCATAGTTCTTATCGCCATCTAAAAATTGATTGTAAAAATGTTGCACTGCGGTTAAGAATTCTACGTTCCTTAACATTTCAGCCGTCGCGATTAAATAAGGAACTTCATTTGCTCTATTTTTAAGCGGTGTCGCTTGACCTTCTTGGCTTAGGTTGTAACTGATATAATCCGTATTCGGCTCTAAGCTCATTTCATCCCAGACCGTATTCAATAAAGCCCCTGCTGTTTTAGCCCCCGCATCAGTTGTATAATCAGGCAAATCTAATGCTTGGATTTGTCCAGTGCCGTAGCCGTCAAAAATCAACTGCTTTACCCTGTCGGTGTAAAAAACTTCAAAACTTTGCTTTAAATTGTCAATGATAGCCGCGACCCAGTTGGTTAGTGTGCTCCAATCACTCACAATCTTTCTGATTTCAAAATCTTTGTAAGTTACCGGTATCACTTTCTCTGCATTAATACGGTGCCATGCTACATCAACTTTGTCATAATAATTCGTGAATAAATTGGAATTTGTCAAACTATTACGGTCTAATGCATCTTTTAGCCTGATGAAACTTTCTTGAATGTCTCCGCCCACATCCATTATTTTGTCAAACACCCTGAATGGCGAGGTGTATATAACCCTTTTAATAATATCTTCTGATATTCTCCAAATGATATTGTCCCACATTGTTGACTGTTTAGCTGTGTAGCTTTTATCGGCAATATTAGCCCCCGTTCTTAGATCAACTTTTAAACTCTTAACTGTTTCAGAAAAAGGCACATTCTCACCAACCGTGCCCCCCATCTCCGCGGCAACCCCTTGAATTACCGCCTTTAAATTTTCTTTTGCCATATTTCTTTTTTCTCCTTATTTTAAAAAATCTTGCAAAGCTTGCTCGTAAAGGCTCAACTGTTTAACTGGCACCGTTTCAGCCACAGCCAGGCCTTCTGTTATTTTTGTTAAAGAATGCAAAATTAAAATTTGTTGTGCTTCAATGTTTGCTACTTTTTCAAGCAAGATATTAATATTTACAAGTTCTGCCTGTTCCACGACTTCTGTTGCAACAACATCAGATATATCATTTACTGGCTCTTTAAATTCTACATCAACATCGCCAGTGCCAAGCTCAAACTCAGCTTGTTGTTGCTCATTGTTATCTTGCTCTTGCTGCTCTTGCTGCTCTTGTTTATCCATTTTCTTTATTCTCCTTAATTATAGTAGTTTGCATCATCATCCTTCTGCCTGTAAAAAAAGCCCAATTAAGGGCTTTGTGCGTTGTTAAAAAGAAGTGTCGTAGTCGTCTTTGTCTGTGGTTTTTGTAATGAGTTCGGCTTCTAAGCTAAATTTGTTTAAAAAATCCACAGCGTCGGCAGCATCAAAGACTTTACTGTTGTTTGTCTCCTTGTTATAAAAAGATACCGTTTTACCTGTAATTACAATGCTAATCACTCCATTTTTAATATTAATATTATTATTAAAAAGGTTCAATGTGTATTTTTCTCCGATATTAATCCAATATCTAGACTTCTCATTAAATCTGTGGTACGTGTTTAAAGTTGTAATATTGTTGATTTTAATCATTTTTTTTTGACTCCTTAGAAATTAATTAGTTTGTAAAGCAAGGTGTTTTCTTTTTCAGAAAATTTATGCGCCTCTAATGATAAATCAGCCGTTTCAAAATCAATATTAAAGTATTTGAACACACCAATCATTTTTTGCAAAAGGTGGTTTTTAGTTAAAAAAAATAAGGCTTTTTCTTCGGTTTTGATGTAACATAAACAAAAGTAGTAGTCAAGAGCTTTAAATTTATCTGTCTCTTCATTATCTGGCTTATTTCTCGTTAAATATTTTGTTAAGTTTCCTTTTAAAAAAGAAGGTTTTTTATAAATTTCATAAAAATTATCTTTTCCGTAATAGTTATTGTTAATTGTCATTTGCTCCCTTAAAAAAGTTGTTGAATAAATAAAAACCCGCAACATAGGCTGCGGGGGTGGCTTATAAGGTGCAGGCTCTTCGCCTGTTGCCGTCCTTATATATACTAGAAGTAAATAAAAGCCCCAGGGTTATTATTATTATTATTATTCAAAATAAACCCCAACAGACAGCTGCTCTTTAATCCCTTGATAAATCATATAGTTTAAATAGCTAAAATCGCCGCCGTAACTTGTATTGTCGCTTATATTTGCTATTTGGTAAAAACCCTTTAAATCTCTATTTAAAACAAAATCAAAGTTTCGGTAATCATCATAGCCCCACCGCTCATACACCGCATTTAGACGGGCTTTTGTGTCACTACTTAAATAAGTAGTTTCAATATGGCATTTACTAAATCGCCAATTAGAATAGGATTGATTGTTGACATTAACTTTGCTAAGCTCTGCTTCATTGTTTATAGAAAAGCCCCCATCGTTTTTGTTGCCACCAAATAGCAAATTATAGCCTTTGTCAAGCAAGTTGCCTGCCCAACTCTTAACCGTTTTAACAGCTTTATTAACCGTTGTGCCGTTGTTAATTTCACGATTGTAGTTATTTTGTAGTGTGGATGTTGCAACATCTGGCAAAGTAAATAAGTTAAATCCGTAAGAGCTCTCGCCAAACACTAAATCGGCTCCCCCGCCGCTCAATATAATTTGAGCTTGGAAACCGCTTGCAGGGTTGCCATCGTTCATCAGTATGTTAGTGTTATCAATGGTAAAAGCCCCACCTGTGCTGCTCACTACTTTAATTTGCAAAACATTTGCTAAATTAAAGTAACTCTCTGAGTTTATCAAAGTAGGAATATTTACACTTGTAATTACTTCGTCATCTTGAATAGGGGCGGTGGTGGGTATTGTTTTAGCCCCTATCACAGCATCATCCAGATGAAAAGGCACATACTCGTAAGGTGCTTCTAAAAATTCTGTTAGAGCGGTTTGTGCTGTGAAAGAAATACCACCAGATATTCCCTTGCTTGCGTTTTCTGCCTTCTCGTCCGCGGCGAGCGTCATTAAACTAGACAGCTTGCTATTCCACTCGGCTTCTGTCATCCCATTCGGTCGCTTTTTAATTAATACATTAGCATTGTTCATACTTTGAAAAAAAGCCTGCATCATTCCTGTATCTGTGAAAAGCAAGGGAAATCCTGGGAGACCTAAGCCCCATATTTTAGAAGCAAAACTGCCTGGCTCCTGGTCCAACTCAATCCGCCCCGTAGGAAAACTTAAAGCGTCGTCAAAAGGGCTAAAACCAAAGGCCCCCATATTATATTTAAACAATACCATTATTTTACTTCCGCTCTGTATGGTAGTTAGCCACGCCTGGACGGGGTTATTATAATTTACACTAACCACAGGCTCGCCAAATATAACCTGAGCTCTATTGTCTTTATTGGTGGGTTTAAAAGGGCTTTTAACGAGCAAAACATTAGCCTGATAGTCCCAATTGTTTAAAAGCCATGTGTGAATAGGCAATATTCTAAACCTAACCCCCTTAGTGTGTGGATTAATATAATCAGTAGCTATTATCTCGCCTAAAAAATAACTGTTAAAATCTGTATCAAAAATAGCTATATGCTTATATTTTAAAAATGCAGGGTAAGGGTTTGATAAATTTGCTAGTTGAATATAGCAATTACCACGGGCCCAGTCGCTGTTTTGATTATTTATATAAACTGGCTTATAATCGCTCTCGTTTGCAGTATCTATTCTTTGTTTGATATAATCTAAATCATTATAATTAACCTTGTTATAATCAATTTGAGTACTTACAAATATTATTCTACTCATTATTTACCTCCTAAAAAAATTTAATATATAACCATATTGACAAAAAGATATATTTATGCTCCCAAAAATAAGGAATGGCATAAAATAAATATGTTGTCAGGTAAAAAAAATACTTAACAAATTTAAAAAATATATTAATCATATCCACGGTCTCCTTGTTGCCAAAATTGCAGGATTAAAAATAAGTGCGTCCTGTAAAAATTTAAAAAGTCAATGGTAAAAATTTGTTTTAATTTTACAGCCTTGTCAACAATGTTATAATTATTAGCGCCCCAACTTTCTGCCATATCTTTCACATCTGAAATTGAGTGATTTAATTTGTCTAAGTCCTTTTTATTTTCTGTTTGTTGGCTTGTTATAGCCTGGTTGTCTAAAATAAGCGGCTGGCTTGATTTGTATTGTGGATAATCATACAGCCTTGCATCTTTGTCCATCTCGTGAGTTATGGTTTGGTCTTTATCATTATCAATTGTGTGGTCGTATTTATGCCACTTATCATTGTCTTTAAAACGGTCTTTAACCGTATCCGTAGCCAGTGTGTTAAGTTTCGCCAAATCCTGCCTTAAAAACATAGCTAAATAATAATAGAATGTGTTTAAAAATTCTTCTGTATTCAGCGTGTAGGCCCTTTGCTCTAAAAAAGGCCTAACATATTCAAAAACATAAGCCTTGCCAGTATCATTAATTTTTCTATTTGTCAAGAATATCAATTGTATATCTTGCAAATTTTGATAAATTAAAATATTCTCTAAACTTGTAAAAATTTCATCTTGGCTTATTAATGTTTTTATGATAGGAAATAAGCCCCGGTCATCTTTTTTAATGTAAATCGTCATTGTCTCCGTCTCCTAGTGTGTTATTGTAATATTTATATACTAAATCAGCCTGTAAGCATTTTAATTGCAATATCGTCGCCCGTTCGTTTTGCAAACTTGTTTGTCGGCTAATGTAGTGGCTTTGGGCGACGTTGAAAGTGAAGGTAGAATTAAGTTTAATTGCATCTTTGTTTTGATAAATACCTGCCTGTGAATAGTCCTGACTGTTTATGATACCTATTAAGCTGCAATACTCTTGCATTAGTTGGTTTTTTGAACTAATCAAGTCGTTGATAATGTAAGGTATTTCCTGACTCTTCAAATTAATAGCTTGGTTTTTATCAAAGCCAGAACCCTGAAAAAAAGCAACTGCGCCTCTAAAAGCCTCCTTTATGTAAGCCTTTGCAGTATTTCTTTGTTCGGGCATTCCAGTAAGCAAAAGCGGCATTCTTTGCTTTTGCAAGTGTTGTTCTATCACAGCATCTATTAAAGCTAATCTATTAGCAAAATTGCTAATAAGGGCTGTAATAGGTGCATTAGGCATTAAAATATTGGCTTTATCTTTTATAATTATAAAGTCTGGCTCTTCTATCAGTCTTTGCTCTTTGTTATTTTCTGGGCGGTTTATATTTATAATTTTAGGCTTTGTTTTTGCATCGTTCCAATCTGCAACACTAAACGGACTGACTTGCCATTTGTTTGCCTTTATTTTGATGCCTTTTTTGGTTTTAATATATGGTCTATACACAGCGGTCTCGCCGTATCTGAGCAAATCATACTCTATTAATTGCAGGTGATGTGCTTCAACATATGGACTGCTCCAAACAAAACGGTTGCAGTAAATGTTGCTTAGCACCTGGCAATAATTAGAAAAGTCTAAGCTATTAAAATCGTGCTTTGCAAGGTCTGGCACTATGTCTAAATCGCCAGCATTATGTATAAAAATGTTAGGGTTGAATTTCATTGTTTTACTCCGTAAAAAGTTAAAAAAAAAGCTACCTTGTAAGAAGGTAGCTAACAACAACAACAACAATTAAATAATTTTACTTTTTCATATAACATATTCAATAAAGGCCCCAGGGTGATTTAAATCAACAGTCGGTGCGATGTAAGCAAGCTTTCTGTAATCACCAGTTTTTCCAACCACTTCAATCAAAACAATATCTTGATTAATCGGGTGGTGGATTAAATATCTAGGTAAACAGAATACATTAGCGGCCCCGTCGTATTTTCTTACAGGAGACTTGAACTGCGTCAAATCCTGTTTTATTCTGTAATCATTCAAGCTTAGAAAAATCGCCTCAATTCTCTGAGTTGCATTACTCCATCTTTTGCCTTCTGGAGTTTTTAAGATGTGCGTCAAAAGCCTTTTCTTTTTCGTTAAAAAAGGCAAACGTTCTACAAGTCCATTTGTTATGCTTGTAGAATAAATTAAATAAACCCTGCAGGTTAATCTAGACAAAAGCTCAAAAGTCTCCTTTTTACAACTCAAATGAGGGTTGGTGATGACAATGTCATAAGAGTTTAATAACTCTGAATTATAAAAATCCTGAGCTAAATCAACATTTACAAAGCCTTTGTCTTTTAAAGCTTTAAAAATATTGCTTTTTACTGTATCACAAGGGCATAAGATGCGGGCTTGTTTGTCGTCTTGTGTTAAAAATTTCTCTACAAACTCACAAGCTAAGATATAACTCGTGTAAATCTCATCAGTATGTTTTAACCCTAAATTAAAACAATTATTTGTCGCTTTTGGTTTATTATCTATTGTCATTTTATTCGCTCCTTAATTAATGTATTTTTTAATCTTTTCCCAGTTGTCGCCAAATTTAGCGTACTCTTGTAGAATATTTTCTACATTTTCGCTTAACAAACCAGAACCCTTTTTTTGGCCAATTCTTAAATTTGCCTGATAAGCTTCACACGCGGTGTATTCTAAAATATTAACATAACATGTGTAATCAATGTTCTGGGCTTCAATTTCCAAAGCTTCCATTAAATCAACTAAAATATTAATTTTATTTAAAATGTTTTGATTATGCTCATTTTTACGAGTTTCGTTTGCAATTATAACTCCATCATTTTGCTCGTCTGCAATTTGCTTTAAACTCGCTCTAAGAGCAAAAACAAGCTCTTTATTAATGCTGAAATCTTTAACCTTGGCTATGTGAAATTTGTTTTTGAAAATTATATTTTCAATGAAAATCACAGTGTCTAATTGGATTTTGTCTGTGCAAGCTTCACGGGCTTGCTTTAATAATATTTTACTCATTTAAAAAATCTACCCCATAATGTTTTACCATAGTTCTTAGCCTTAGATTTTAACTTGCTCAAACTTGTTTGCTTAGGTTGTTGTTGTTCTTGTAAAGCTATTAACTCAATCAACTCCCTCACCACCGCTTCAAATTCAGCCCCGTTTCGGCTGACACTGTTGTTGTTAGCCGTCTCGCCTCTTAATATCTTAGGCAGCCAGGTGTCAAAACTGCCATAAGTGTTATTGAAGCCGTTCTGCATTAAATGTTGTTTTAATGCAGCCTCTTTGTTTTCGCCAAAAAAGAAACCTTTAAAGGCTTGCCATCCCTTCTTTAAAGTTTCCAGTTTAAAAATCATAAATGTGCTCCTTGTTGTTGTTAAATTGTTCTCTTAATTTATACCCATCACAATCGTCATTGCAATAAGGCAAGTGGTAGGTATTCATTTCAACACAGTCACTCGCTTTAAAATCTCTGCCTGATATGGTGATTATATATGATTTTCCAAAATCTGCAATATCATCACCTGGCTCTATTTCGTTTATATTGTTATTGGTTACAATTAAACCAGCATTAACCATTTTAACCTTATTGTTTGGCAATTGATAAGCATAGCATTTAATGTTTAAAGCTTTAAATTTATCAGTAATGTATTCTAGCTGATAATCTCCTATTGCCTTTTTAGGTTTCAGATTAAAAGTCTTCTGGACTTTTTCTAATTCTGTACTATTAGAATTTGAAAAAAGATTATAATCTTCGTTGTAACTTATTTTAATGCTATCAGTATCTATGTATATAACTTCACCAATGCACTTTTTATTATATTCGGCGGCTTTGTTAAGTAAATCAAATAAAGCTTTATTTGTTGTAAAGTTTGCTATAATAAGTTCGGCGGCGGTGTTGCAATAAGTAGGGGTTTTTTCTGTAATTCCTTCAACAAGATTTAACTCGTCTAATTCTTTATTATAAAACAAGCCCCCGCCCGTTTGCTTAGTTGTTTTTACCACTGACATTTTTCCTATAAAAGAATTCATTAAAGATTTGATTAAATCGCCGCTTTTGCCGTTTTTACGCTCTTCAAAAGCTTTTAATATTTTGTTTGACAAATCTTTATTTTGATGCATGGCATATTTATATCCTTGCTCCAATTCTAAGCCTTCTACTTCACAATAATCCTTTATCAATTGGTAGGTGAAAGAGTTTAATGTGATTCTCATTTTAGAAGGTTTGCGGCTTAAAAAGTCGCCTATTTTTGTAATAAAATTTCTTTTGTCTTTTAACTCAACATACTGCTGCTCGTCTTGCTTTTTGATTGTATTCACAATTTTTTTAATGTTAGAATATATATAAGCGGGTGCATTAGGCTTGATGATTATATTTGTTAAATTTGCTAAGCCAACACAATAAAAGTTTTTATCTGCAAAATCTTTTAAATCGGCTTTTTGGTATGCGTTAGGGCGGGGTATATTTCCTACTAAAATACTCGGGTATTGACTGGCCACATCAAAGCTTAAAGTGTTGGTATGCAATCCAGGGGCTACAAATTGAGCCCCGCCAATTTTGTAATTATGGTTCAATACTGCATTTAAGACTGTGTTTTGTTCATCTTTTCCTTGTTGTTTGTAATATCTGGCTTTTTGTGTTTTTCCAGTTTTATAATTTTTAAATTCATAATACATAAAATGTTTGTAGCCCGCCATTGCAGGGGTTGGTTTGTGTTCTGGATTGTACACTTTAAAACTTTCGTTGATTTCTGAAAAATCAAAGTTCAAAACTTCTTTAAAAGCTGCATAGTCAACAATGTTAATATATTTCTGAGTGTTTCTAATTTTCAAAGATTGCAAAAAAAAGCCATATTCGTAAGTAGTCTGGTCGCCTTGTTTTAGCATCCATTGTCTATCAGTGCAAAAAGCATTAAACTCGCCTTTTTTCATTTTTGTAATCAAAGGGTTTGTATTGTGTTGTAGCCCTTTTTTGTACAAGGATTTTACTAATTCCTTTGCGGGCTCATTTTTAAGATTATGAACGGCTTTAAGGCCGTTGTAGTTTAGTAATTCTTCAAGCAGTAAACTTGCTTTTTCAAAGTATTGATATACTTTTTGACCAAACTGCAACTTGTATCCTTTTTCTTTTTCGTAAGAAATTAATAAAATGTTTTCTATGGTTTTGATTGGTTTAACTATATCACAATCTATAACCGCTTCTTTTGGACTTAAATCAACACCTTTTAACTGTTTATAATATAAACCAGGTGATTTATTATAAGCAAGCATTAAGCCCGTTTTTGCCCTTGTAATTGCTACAAATAATATATTTTTTTCTATGTCCTGATTGATTAAAGAGTGCGTCAAAGGAAACTGATTGCGAGCATCCATTGTAGCGATTGCTACAAAATCAAACTCTAAGCCTTTTGCCTTATGTATCGTCATTAATTCGGCTTTATGTTTAGCAGCTAATGCTTTAAGCTCTGGACTTTGTTGGTTATTTGTTCTTGTTAATATAGCCTTTGTGCCTTCTTTTTCAGTAAAAAACTGGTCTATGTCTTGATTGGTTCCAAACTCTACCATACCCTGTTCTTTGCTTGCAGTTGTTATTTGAAAACTAGTATATATTTTTAAAAATCTATTTGTTATGTCAGTGATTGATTGGCTTAGGCGGTATGATGTATAC
>LSPZ01000135.1_pt1 | contig 11608 bp, 5 predicted proteins | sample 651281 | NCBI WGS metagenome assembly LSPZ01 (sample SAMN04438313, study PRJNA306036) | termite gut metagenome | isolation source: viral DNA filtered from gut of termites from termite colony 2 | host: Coptotermes formosanus | place: USA: New Orleans, Hayne Blvd. | collected 2013-06-18
ACTTTTAGAAGCTTCTCTACGTTCAAGTTCATTTACTAGTCCTGCTAAAATATTAAATTCAGAAATTTTATCATTAAATGTATTCCACTCAGCAATATAATTGGTATTAAGCATAGTAATCTTACTAGGAGTAACAGTAACTACTTTCTTAAATGTCGCATCTGCCCCACTTAAAGTAGTGGATACCTGAATATTCCATTTATCAGGATTACTAAAAGCAGCACTGCCCTGAGTCAATGTAACCTGGAATCCATCAATTAATGCATTAACAGCATTATTTTCAGCTGCTTGGAATAATTTATATCTAAGAGCTGGTTTTAATGTTGCATAAGAGCCAGTAGTAGATACATTAATACCGCGATTTAAATATTCTGAGTATCTCTTATTAATATCGCCGAAGAATGAGTGATTCATAGCATTATTTACTGAAGCAGTATAATTTACTAAAGCAGTAGCAAGTCCTACTCCTGTTACAGCTGTAGCTCCAACAGCAGATGCACCACTTACTAATACTGATTCGGTACTAATTGCTTGGTCAGGAGTATTTGTAATCAATGGAGGATACTTATAGTTATACTCTTCAGTAATTGAAATATTACTAAAATGTACATTAGTATGATTTATAGAATCAAGAATTGTAATTTTAATTGCATATGCTCCATCAGGGCATAAATCTCTAAAATTACTAATTTTAAAGAAATTCTTTCTAACCTTACCACCATAGAGATTTAATGTTTGATTATTATTATTTGTATTACGGAATATTGCATTTTGATTAATAACAATTACATTTGCAGCTTTTTCATTTTGTGCAACAGCAGTTAATGAAGGATTATTAATTAAATTTTGATTATCCTTTTCATCAATAGTAATCCAATTTCCTGTAGCAATATCATGGGCTTCTACTTTCCATTTTGTAGGAGCTAAAGATGACTCAGTCATCTTTAGAGCAATAGAATATCCTCTTATATACAAAGGAACTTTATCGCCATTAATTAGAATAGGATTATCTTCAATATCTTCATATGCTCTTCTGAATTCAACAGAATAAGGAAGTGTTTTAGCAGGGAAGTTTGCAGCGTCAATAGGTAGAACAACACCACTTGATACACCAAATCCATGAACACTATTATCAGTTGTAGTAATATTTGAATTAGTATTATAAATATCAATACCAAGATCAGGAATACTATAATTACCGGCTACTATATCAGCATCCCATGCTTGGTCGGCATATGTATTCGTATTGAATGTTCCATCATAAATTAAATCTCTTCCACCAATATATTCTGACTTTTTAGTTTCACCAAGTTCAATACGATTAACTCTAAGTACTTGTTCAGTTCTTTCAGTCTTAAGCCAATCATAATATCTTGAATATTGATGAGTATATGCACTATTAGAATAATCGGAGGTAATCTCTGTATAATACTGCCCTCTACGAAGACCTTCATTATAATGCATAAGGTAACTTTCATTTGTAGGATTAAAGAATAATGCCTCTGTAACAGGAGCAGTTCCCCATCCTTCAATAGTACTATTAAACATAAATGGAATTTCATAGTTATTAAAAATAGTTGGTCTTCTACCGATTGCATCAAAATTAGAAGGATATCTCTTAGCATCAATTAAATTTGGTAAATTAAATGCATTATATACTGCATATGGAATTGCTTCAAGTATTGCTGATTTATCTTCAGAATAGATTAATTCCATTATTGACTCAGCATTATAGAATTGAAAGTTAGTAGACGTAGTAGCTCCACATGCTGAAGCAAATGCTAAGAATTGTGCATTTAATTCAGGAATAATTGTTGTACCAAATATTTTATATTGATCCATATGAGCATTACTATTTGTAGCTGTTTGAGCAAATGGAGAGAATCCAGTATTCTGTCTTAATAATACTGTAGGTAATAGATTTCGAATATTAAATTTAATAATATATCTATAGGTTCTACAATCAGCAGAATTTCTTGCAGCATTTAAAATTGTACCATTAAAAAATTCTGCTGCTGTAATTCCTGTAGGAGTTGTATCAACTGCTCTATTATTTTGATAAAATTCAAATAAGAATTCATCTTGACTAATAAAACCAAGAAATCTATAGTATAAAATACCAGTTCCTAGGCCAGTAAGTAATGTTGCCTCATTAAATTCATATAATAATGAAGCTACACCATTATTTTTATTAAAGGCATAAATAGTTAATTTTGTAGGCCAAGTATCTGCATCTGCAATAGTATATTTTGAACCACTTGTTAAGAAATAAAGATTATTGGCATCTTGATATAAATACTCAGGAGAATTTATGTAATTAGTATCAAGAGATACACGCCAATTCATCTTTTGATCTTTTTGACTATAAGCACATAATGTAATAAAATTTCTAGGTTCATTATTTGATGGAGATTCCATTAAATAAATAATATCACTATTCTGTGAATCTCTAATATATGGAGTAGTACTATTAGCTTTTCTTCCCATTATACCAAAAGACTTATCATTTGCAGTACGATATTTAAACTGTCCACCTGCCCAATATCCACCCATAGGAATTACTGCTCTATAGTTTACTCCAGCATTATTATAAACCTGTGCAGTATTACTTGCTTCACCTTCAGTAAGTAATCCTACAGCACCGTTTTTAATAGGAGCAAGATTTGCTTTATTAAATTTATATCCGCCTAAAATATAAGAAGATGGTAATTCATATAAACTAGTAGCATCTCCGCCAGAATCTTTATATTGATTAGCAGTATTTGGTTCATAATATATTGGTAGTTTAATTAAAGGTGTAGTCATAAATAATATCTCCCTTTCTTATTCTGTTTCCGTAGATTTAATTAAATATGCATTAAATAGTGCTTCACCAGTACCAGTAATAGTAATCGGTACTCTTTTTGCAGTACCATTATTTGTCTTTAAAGTAATTGTCTTAGCAGAATTTTCAGTAAACTTAGCAGGGCCAATTATCTTAATCTCAACATCTCTTTCTACTACTTCATTGAAATCAGAAATTGCTTTAATTTCAATCCATGTATCAATTTCTTGATCATTATAATCATACTCATTAAATTCTTTAGAAATTTCAAGTTTATTAATAGTTAAACTATTAATATATTTAAATGAAATATTATTAAAATTAGTTGGAGTAGTATCATTAGCAATAGCTTCTGCATACCAGAAATTAGATATATCATCCATTCCAGCCCAAATAAATTTATTCTGTATTTTTTCGGGTGTTAAGGTTCTGAAATTAATAAATTTGCCAAGGTTAGTATCTATTCTAAAGAAACGAATTCTATTTGGATTTAATCCAATAAACTCATTATCTTTTAACCAGAATAAATCTTGAATAGCCAAAGGTAGTTTATCAACTAATTTTAATGTGGTGTCATTAAGGAATTCAAATAACATAGTAATCGAGTTATTATCAGTTAATCTCTGGCTCATAGTATTTTGATTTACATAAATCATTAAATACTTTTTACCATGTTCACTATAAATTATGTATGGCTTTGTATAATTAGTTGGATTATTTGGTGTGAAATTTATTTGCCAATCATTTTTTGTAAATAATTGATTATTTTCATTTAATACAACCATAGGAATTGCTTTTTGTGACTCAGTTTGTGGATCATATTCAAATTTATAAATCTGCCAAAATGTAGAATCATCTACTGTTACATTAGCATATGTTTTGAGTAATGTGCCCCATACCGAATAAACAACAAGTTTATCAATAATAGTTTTATCCTTAGCAGATGCTTTAGGAAAATGAAATTCTAGCCCCCATTGATCACTTGATGTATTATTTAAAGTTTTATTATTCCATGCAGCGGGATTAATAATTGTATCTTCAGGTGTATTGAAACTATGAGTAGCCGTATTGTATACTACAAATCCAGCTCTCCATCTGCCATTAGTAGGAGAAGTATTAGTTGCTGTAGCAGTAGATGCTGTATCTGTATTTATATCTAACATAGATGAAAAGAATAATGTTTCATTTTCATTTATATCTTCAATAGGTATTAGACTATTACCACATCCACCAGTAATTAATCCATAACCATTTATCGAATTCTGTTCAGTACCTAATAGAGTAGGATTTGCTGTACTAAATAATCTTGTAATTATTGGATTTTTTACAACTACTCCATTTTCAGCACTAATACCAACTATTCCTCTGCCATAACTGGTATAAGAAACAGTTGCTGCTTCAGCCATTCTAGTAAATCCATCAAGCAATAGGTATATAATACCATTTTTAATTTTCCATATCTTTACATTACATCTGCCTTTATCAAAAGTAGTTCCTTGGTTATAATAAGATAATGGTTGTAATTTAGTAGACCAAACTACCTCTTGTGTTTGTATGTTAAACTTAACAAATCTTCTTTGTGAAATAATATTTGAATCATCATGAATGAAATAGATCATATCTGGATCTTCAGGATCAATTTCATATGCCTTTGGAATATCATTTACAATATTTGTATCAGGAATGTTTTGAAAGGCAAAACTATTACTAATCATATATGCAGACTGACCAAGATCAAAATTATGAATAATGGCACATGTATCTGCAGCAATATTACCTGCAACAATAGCATGTGTTGGTTTACCGACTATATCAGTAGATAAAGGTAATTTTGGTTGATCATATCCACTTATAGGATTAAATGTTTTTTTATCGTATAACATTGTACCATGCCATTGCATATCTGGCATGTCTAATATAGTATTTACTCTGGCATCATATGTTTGTGAATTACGAAATAGAGCCATCTATATTATTCATCCTTTCTTTTAATTACTAGATTCAATTAATTTAGTAGTAAATGTAATTTGGCCAGTACCTTTTATAGTATAATCAATTCTTAATGATTGATTTTCTACAGTATTTATTATTAATTCTTTAGTATTATTTGAAGTAAATACTGCAGGGCCATCAATAATTATCTTAATATCTCGGCTAATAATATTTTCAAATTCACTAATGACTTTTAAAATTAGAAAAAAAGATTAAAATAAATTATCGGCCAAATATTGTGGGTGGAATTGAAAGTAAAAAAGTTGGTATTCCATCATATAAAACAGTAAATGGCGATTTAGTCACATATGTTGATATTGATAAAATTTTATGTGTTGATTTTATTACAAATCCTGAAGAAAAAATGGATACTTTATTAAATACTGGATTAGCAGAACCTGATCCAGAATTTGATGAAAATAAATAATTTTATATTTGAAGAATAGACAAATACATCTGTCTATTCTTCAACTTTATTATAATAAGTATTATAATAAATAATATTTTAAAGAGGTGAAAATAATAAATGGGAGAATTAAGGAAGGTTAGAATACTTGATGTTGAAAATTTAGATTTACAACAAGACAAAGTTTATCCCGAATTGATTATTAAAAAACATGTAATGGAAGATCTTAAAAAACAGGGTTGGGCATTTAAAGATCTTGGTCCTGCTATTGAAGATGATGATCTTAAGATTATTCAAGAAATAAAAGGAAATAAAGGAGATACAGGACCAACTGGAAAATCAGCATATGAAGTTGATGTAGATAATGGATATATCGGTACTGAAGATGAGTGGTTTAATTCAATTATTAATCATAATAAAAAAACTAATATAAATGATGGAACAACATACTTACATATAACTAAGGATGAACTTGATACATTTAATAGTTATGAAAGTAAAATTATTGAATTATTTAATAGAATTAATATTCTGAAAGGAGCTTAATTACTGATGCCTAACAATGAACTAAGAAAAGTAAAAGTACTTAATAAAGCATTTATACCATCAAATTCTTCTAAGCCAAATTTTCCTATATTCTTATTGAGAATTGAAACAATTGAACAATTAACTGCCAAAGGGTATAGATTTCAAGACTTAGGGCCAAGTACTTTTCAAGATGAAAATGATTTAGCTACATTTCTTGAACAAGTTAAAGGTGACCCAGGTAATCCAGGTAAAGATGGAGATTCTTTTTATAAATTAGCAGTTAAAAAAGGAATTACTGTAAAATCAGAAACTGAATTCTTAAATGATATGCTTAATCATAATAAATTGACTGGAATTAATTCAGATGATAATTATTATCATATTACAAAAACGGAATATGATAAATTTAAGAATTATGAAAATCTTATCCAACAACTTGAAGATGAAATTACTGCTCTTGAGGGTACACCACAACCTATTACTGAAATTATAAATATTAATGGTTTATCATTAACTGCTCCTGTAGCAACTGCTGCTTCTACTAATGCTACAACAACTGATGCTAATTACACTGTAATTTCTACAGTATGGGATAATGGAATAGTCGTTCCTAATCCATTTGATTATGATACGGTATATATATCAACAGTTGTTCTTAAGGCAAAAGTAGGATTCAAATTTGCTCAATTATTAGCTGATGCTACTCATGTAATAGATGCTGATATAGAAAAAAATACTTTAACCATTACAGCTACATATCCTAAGACAAATTCAGCTCCGATATTAGATATTCCAGATACTGATGGACTAATCTTAGCTTCTCCTGTTAGAAACATTCCATCTACAAATGCATCTACAACTGATACAGAATATGATGTAATTTCTACTACATGGGATAATGGATTAGTAGTTCCTGCTCCATTTGCAGCTGATACAGTATATACCTCTGTAGTAGTACTAAAAGCTAAAGCTGGATATAAATTCCCTGCTTCATTAGCAGATGCAAATAGCATAATTGATGCTGACATAGAAGAAAATACTTTAACTATAACTACAGTTTATACTGTAACTGGTAGTATACCAGCAGTTCCTCCAACAGAAATTACTAGTATTGCTGGTTTATCAATTGTTGCTCCTATGGCATTAGCTAATTCTACTAATGCTACAACAACTGATACAGATTATACTATAGAGTCTACAGCATGGAATAATGGAATAACAATTCCTGATCCATTTAATTATGATATAGTGTATACTTCTGTAATAGTAATAAAAGCAAACGCAGGATATAAATTTGCTTCTACATTAGCAGATGCTACTCATGTAATAAATGCAGATGTTGAGGAAAATTCCATTACAATTACAATTGTCCATCCAAAAACAGGAGTAGCTCCTATTACAGAAATTACAAATATAAGCGGATTTACTCTTCTTGCGCCAGTTAAAGATGTTATTTCTACAAATGCATCTACAAATGACACAGAATATGATGTAATCTCTACTACATGGGATAATGGATTAGTACCTCCAGCAATGTTTGCAGCTGATACAGTATATACATCAACAGCTGTTCTTAAGGCAAAAGTAGGATATAAATTTGCTCAATCATTAGCAGATGCTACTCATGTAATAAACGATGATGTAGAAGAAAATACTTTAACTATTACTAATACTTATCCTAAAACAGATGCTAATATTCCTACAGTAACAGAAATTACTAGTATTTCTGGTTTATCATTAACTGCTCCTGTAGCATTAGTAAACTCTGAAAATGCTTCTACTACAGATACTGATTATACAATAATTTCTACTACATGGGATAATGGTATTAATGTCAGTGATCCTTTTGATTATGACACAGTATATACTGCTACGGTAGTAATTAAATCAAATGCTGGTTATAAATTTGCTTCTGCATTAGCTGATGCTACTCATGTAATTGATGTTGATGACGAAGAAAATACAATGACTATTACATTGGTATTTTCTGTAACAGCTGCTAGACCAATTATTTCAATTACAGATATTTTAGGTCTATCATTAAATGCTCCTGTAGCAACTGAAAGTGCTGTTAATGCTGTAACAACCGATACCAATTATATTATACAATCTACATTATGGGATAATGGTATTAATATCGGTGATGAGTTTGATTATGATACAGTATATACTGCTATAGTAGTAATTAAAGCAAATTATGGATTTAAATTTGATGCCTCATTAGCATCACCAAATCATATAATTAATGCTGATACAGAAGAAAATGAACTTGCATATACAATAGTATTTGCTAAGACTGAAGAACAGCCAGCAGTTCCTCCTCCTCTTACAGTAATTAGCACATTAAATATTAATTTAACTGCTCCTGTAACAGGTGATACTGCTGCTAATGCAACAACAACTGATGGTACTTATGCAATTCAGTCTACTGTATGGAACAATGGTATTAATATCGGTGATGTATTTATTAAAGAAACTGTATATAATGCCACAGTTACTGTTAAATCAAATACAAATCATAAATTTGATACAATAATTAATAGTTCAAATATTAATATAAATGCTGGTACTGTAAGTAATGTAGTTGTAAGCGGAGATATTGAAAGAAATACAATTACATTTGATGTAGGATATCCAGCAACACTTGATCCTATAATTACTATTGATGCTGTGACATTAGACCTTGCTTCTCCTGTAACTGATGTTGCTTCTACAGATGCACTTGACACTACTCAATATGAAGTAATTTCTACTTCATGGGATAATGGAATAGTAGTTCCTGCATTATTTGATGAAAAGACTGTTTATACGGTTACTATGGAACTTAAGGCAAAAGCTGGTTATAAATTTAATGAAAATATTTCTACTATTGCATCTACTGATGGTACAGTTGCTTCAAATATTGCTGTATCTGATAATAATGAAGAAAATATACTTACATTTAACATAGTATTTGTTGAGACAGCTGAAAGACCAGTAACTATTGTTGATTTAACATCTGCAGTAGTTAATATTGTTGCTCCTGTTAAAGATGTAAATTCTGCTGGAGCAATAGCTGGTGACTTAAATTACACTGTTACAAATACTTCATGGAATAATGGATTAACAATAGATCAACCATTTGCTGCTGATACAGTTTATGTAGCTACGATAGCTGTTCAAGCAAATACCGGACATAAATTTAGTTCAACAATGACTGCTGTTAATGTGGCAAGTAATAATGGTAGTATTTCTGACTTTAATATTGTCGGTAATGCTGAAGGAAATAGTATTACATTTAAACTTACATTCCCGAAAACAGATGCTAATGCTCCTGTAATTACCGAAATTACAAATGTCAACGGTTTATCATTAACTGCTCCTGTAGCAACTGCTGCTTCTGAAAATGCTACAACAACCGATAGTAATTATACTATAATTTCTACAATATGGGATAATGGTATTAATATTGGTGATCCATTTGCATACAATACAATATATACAGCTACAGTAATATTAGAGAGTAATGCTGGCTATAAATTTGTTCAATCATTAGCTGATGCTACTCATGTAATAGATGCTGATATAGAAAAAAATACTTTAACTATTACTATTACTTATCCTAAGACAGCAGTATATGTACCACCAGTAGATTCTATTGGTAGTATCGCAGGATTAACGCTTACTGCTCCTGTAGCATTAGCAACTTCTGAAGATGCAGTGACAACTGATACTGATTATACTGTTGAAAGTACTACATGGAATAATGGATTAACAGTTGGTGATCCATTTGCATACAATACAATATATAGTGCTACAGTTGTATTAAAGGCAGTTGCAGGTAAGAAATTCCCATCTGCAATGGCTGATACTACTCACATAATTAATGCTGACGTTGCTGAAAATACAATGACTATTTTAATGACATTTACTCGAACTGAATTAGATCCATCAGCTCCAGATATGGATAACTGGGTATTTGAATTTAGATTTGACCCTGCAGCAACTCTTCCTTCAGCAGGTAATCCGTTTATTAATCTTACAGACTATGGTTTTGATCCAAATATAATGAGATTACTTGATACTGATGTAGATGGACCAAACTACGATGGTGTTGATAGTAAGGTAAAACTTTATGTTTCAAGTACTGCTTCACAAGGAGTATGGCAAGATCCTGGAGTAGAAATACCAAATAGAAATGTATGTACACCTGCTGAATATATACCTGTTGGTGCACAGCTTGGTAATGATGGTTTGGGCTATGGTTATAAATTCTTTAATATCGAATATGATCATGCAACAGAAGTTACACCTGGTGATCCTGATACTCTGTATAATATTATAGAGATTAGATTAGGATCAACTGATGTATATACACGAACCTTTAGATTAGTAAAAGTTAGTCAATAAATAATTAATTAGTGAGGGTAATATTTTTTTTTATCTATTATCCTCACTAATAATAAATTTATAAATAGGAGCTGATAATATGGCTGATGATTTTGACTATAACTCATTATCAGATGTACAAAAAAAATTAATTCAAGGAAAAGTATTAGGTATAGATACTACAGACAATCCAAATCTTCCTAATACTGGTCCAGCAAATAAAAGATTAGCAATAAATGATCTTATTGGCAGTAAGATTCCAACCTTAGCAATAAATAAATTATATGATAAATCAGACAGTACTGAAGCTATTGCTACATCATTTTTTGACAGATTTAGCAATGTTATAGGTAATGAACAAGGTACAGATCAAGATGAATTTACTGAATTACAACAAATTGATTCTAATATAATTCGAGCAATCTTAAAATTAAATCAAAAAATCGAAGATATAAATACAGTAATAGATGAAAAAATAGATGAGATAAGAACTGAAATGGAAGATAATATCACCAATATAACTGGCGATATTAATTCACTAAATGATTTAGTTACTGATTTAACTGATAGACTTGATTTAAATGATGCTGCTTTAGATGCATTAACTACTCAGTTAGAAGATACAGTAACTGAAATAGAAAATAATTTAGCCGAGTTAGCAGCTAGATTAGAAGCAAAAGATACTGAATTAGAAGATTTAATAACTGGATTGTCTTCAAGTATTTCTGGTTTAGCAACTACAATTAATCAGATTAGTGATAGAATAGATGCTCAGGATACTGATATACAAAATATTATTAATGATTTAACAACTAACATTACTACGATTAATAATAAATTTGCTGAATTAGAAGCATCATATACTGATCTTGAAGATCAAATTGCTGAAAAAGAGAGTGAATTATCAACAATTCATTCTCAAATTACAGGACTAATTAATAAGGATACAGAAATAGAAGAAAAATTAGATGAATTAGAAACTAAAATTGAAGAAAAATCTACTATACTTAAGATAACAAAAGTATATGAAAAAAATTTTACTGCATATGAAACAGCGGTTGATATAGCTACAGTAATTACTGAAATTGCTTTGGAAAATAATCTAGATGTAAATACTATTTCTACATTAAATACAAATATTACTATTCAAAATATGGATAGTAATAATGTTGTATTATATAGATTTAGAATAAATAATGTTATTACATCTGATAATACTCTTAAAAAGAGTGGTATAATAAATATACCGTTTAACTCTTTAAATTGGAAAATCGAAGCTACTGGTAAAATGAAATTTATTGTAAATATTGATATATTGACTTAAGAAAGAGAGTTGATTTAAAATATGGCATTATTTCGAAATTCACAAACATGTGATGCTAGAGTAAATGCTTTTTATGATATGCCGAATGTACAATGGCATGGAATAATGGCTTATGATAAAAAAGATTATAGTCCTATAAAAGGAATACCCGTTCCTAGGATTAAAG
>LSPZ01000136.1_pt1 | contig 11557 bp, 26 predicted proteins | sample 651281 | NCBI WGS metagenome assembly LSPZ01 (sample SAMN04438313, study PRJNA306036) | termite gut metagenome | isolation source: viral DNA filtered from gut of termites from termite colony 2 | host: Coptotermes formosanus | place: USA: New Orleans, Hayne Blvd. | collected 2013-06-18
GAGTCAAAGACTCTAACGGCAACTGGCGCTTTAACAAAAAAATGCGCTTCAAAAACCGCTACAACGCCGCTCTCAAAATTCCCTTCGTTTTCAAGCTCGGTACCGACGAAAAGGGACTCGGTATCTATGGACGCATTCAAAACACTGACCACGTCGTTGTTGAGCTAAACGGCGTTGAAGTGTTCGAGTGTTGGGGTAGGGACTACGATAACGCGCTTTATGCGCTGGGGCTTGAAGTAAGCAAAGAAGAATACAGAGGTTAAGGAGTAAAAAAATGTCTATCGGCGGTTTTTCCCGCCGATAGAAAGGAGGAAAAATGAAATACGTTGTAAGATACGCCCGCGCGCTCTTACCTGCTTTCCAAGATTCATTTGCTTGTGGTATCGCTTTTTATGAGGATGTTGCGAAGGCTAAAACCGCGCCGGAAATTCTCTATGGGTTCAAGCCCAATTCGCGCAGGTTACGCGCAACTCATGAAGTTTCCACGTACATTTTTGATACCTGGGACGAAGTCAACAACTTCACCCAATCAAAAAGCGGTTTGCCTTTCGACAAGCCGGAAAACTGGAGGAATTACCCATAATGTTAACTACTCGTGAAGCTGGAAGAAAGTTAGGTGTTTCGCGTATACGTATCATCAAGCTTTGTCATGAAGGGCGTTTACCTGGCGCTTTCAAATTCTCCGGGGTATGGGCAATCCCCGAAGAGGCTGTTATGTCTTTTAGAAACACAAAAGGACGGAAAAGAGGCAGGGAAAAAGGCTACCCGGCAAAAGAGCGGAAAAAGTTTCGAGAAAAAATCAGAGAGGAGCTAGAAAGAACAAAAACGCTAGGGCTTTAAGCCCTGGCGTTTTTTTGTTATGTTAGTCTTCAAGCTCTGGAGACCACCAATCCGCAATAAAAAACGGCATTATCGAAGATAGTATTCGCCTTATCCTCTCCCATAACGTCACTTTTGCCGTGTTGAAAATCGGCGCGGCCTCTTCAACGGTCATGCCCTTGAAGTAAATGACCGAAATAAATTCATGGTCAACGTCGGAAAGCGTGTCCAGCGCCTTTTTTATGATATTCACGCGCTTGAGTAGTATTTGATACAACGGCGTTTCTTCTTTAATTTGCATTGACAATTCTACAACGGAGGCCCGGTTTTTATCCGAAATCCCTAACTCCGTTAACCATCCGCCACGGTAGGAAGTACTTTCAATTAAATCTTCCCACATTTCCAACTCTTGTATCATGGCGGGAAAATTTCTTAAAATCCTTTCCACAAACCGGAAATATTCACGCGGTTGACGTATGACCGTGGTTTTATACTTCCAGCGGTCATACTCTTTGTGTTCGAGGCGTTTCTTGAATCGCTCTTTTCGGCGCTCCTCCGCAGCTTTTTCCTGGGCTTTCCGTAATTCTTCAGCCTCACGCCTCTTTTCCTCTTCTTTTTCCCTCTTCTTTTGTATCTTTTTTTCGAGCTCTTGAAGAGGTACCCCCTCTATGGCCCCAGAAAGCCATTTCTTGGTTACCGGGTCGTAAAAAGGATAAGGAATACTCTCAAACTTGTCTCCGGCCATTCTACCCCCATCCTTGCCTCTTGTGGACGAAATCCCAAGTTATTCTCCAGTCAAAAAATTCTCCGCTGGACCGTTAATTTCCTCGATGATAACTTCGGCGAGTTCTACCTCGTCATACACCTTCGAAATGGACATTTCTACAATCTGCGCATCATCCTGCCATACTATGCCGTTCAACGCGTCCTCGATACCTTTAACCAGGTTGCTTACATCCGGCTTGCTGGTAGGGAGAATTTCCCCGTTCAGACATTTTTGCTTTTTCCCTGGTTTCCATGACCGACTAGGCGCCCTCGTCGTTTTGACCTTGAGCCTAAGAGGCCCTTCCAGCGGAGGCCTGCCCTGCATGGCCTCGATAGCCGTTTCTTTCACTATTTTTTTATAATTCTTGGATGGTTTAGCGTCATAAACCCCAAATTCCCCGAAACGAGGCCTACTTTGCGGCACAACCCTACCCAACACAACAAAATGTATTGCCATTACCCTAACCTCCTGCTTTCTCCGCCACAATAAACCGCTTGCCCGGCGCTCATCAGCCGGTCATACATACGGTTGCCGTAAGTCTTTGCAAGGTCTTGTACCCCGTCGTTGGTGGTAATTATTGTAATTCCTACGCTATCGTAACGCTTTGCGATAGTTTCGGCTACTTTTCCCCTTGCCGTGGGCGTCAATACCTCACCTCCGAGGTCGTCAATCACAAGCACGGGCACATTCCGCGCCGCCTCGAAAATCTCGTCATTTGTTGTGAGGCGATACGCGGAGGTCCACAACGCCCTAATGTCAGACTGGAGATATGGCCTATCCCAGTGTTTCCCAAGCTTTTTCCGGTCTAGGACATACAGAGCGTACGCCGCGGCAAAGCTTTTCCCCGTTCCATGGCCGCCGTACAGCGCCAGAAAACATCTTTCGCTCAAATGCCCTGACCAAATATTGACGCCTCGCACTCCCTCAGTACTTTCCGGCTCTTCAAGCCCGGCATGAAACCGAATAGGCAGCTCTGGGAGAGTACGAACGTAGTTCAGCGCCCGGCGGTCTACCCGCGCCTCCAGCTCTTGACCGTAACGGCATTGAGCGGACATAAGCGGGCACTGAACATAATAATTTTCACCCTCGATGGGCACTTGTATCGCGCCGTCCATTGCGTCGTAACCACACTCAGGACAAGATTTTATCGCCTCGGCGGCCTCGTAAGCCTTGGTAACGCCAGCCACAGCCCTACCGAGTAAGCTATTGCGGCCCAAAACCGCGCTCACGCTCAAGGGCTCTGCACTCTCGCTCAGCCGCTTGTAGGTCATCGATACCATCCTTCCTGTGTTTGGCGTAAATCGCCGCTCTTTCAGCGTCGGTGAGCCCTCGATACGTTGACGTTACGGCCTCGGGAGAGCCGCGAATAAAGTCCCGCCAGCGGTCTTTGTGCAGGAAAGTTTCGGCGTGTTTGATGTATTGCGGTTCCGTGCGCTTTTCCCGACAAGATTCCGCGTAATGACGCGCCGCCGTGGTTACATCGGCCTTGTCCAGGCCTTTCGCTACCGCTTTCCAGGCCAAAAACGCCGCCTTTTTCCCCACTTTCAGCGGGTAAGCCTCCCAAAACCCCTCGAACTCGGGAGGGTATTCCCCGGTTTCCGGGAAGCCCGTCTCGGTTCCCCCACCCGGAGGGGGGGAGGGGGGGGAGTCTTTTTCTTTCTCTTTCTCTTTCTCCTTCTCTTTCTCTTTGGCTTTTCCGGCTTTCTGAAAAAGCCGTGGCTTTTCGTAAAAGCCGTGGCTTTCTGCCTGAGATTCAGCCTTTTTCGGCCTGCCGCCTAGCTTTCCTCTATCGCTGTTAAGCTGGCACTTATAGTCATAAGCTTCATTGTCCCTATCTATTTGCGCCTTCATCATCGGGAAAATGAACCGCTCGTTCCCGCTGAGCTCCGGCACTGCGCCCGTCCTGCTGTATTGTAGGCAAGCCGTGAACAATCGCCCGCGCTCCGCGTCACCAAGAGGCTCAATCGCGTCAAGATAGCTGTAATAAAGCTGTATGAATTTTGGGTTCGGCATACCTGTTCCCCTTTTGGGTTTTTTCTGGTTACGTTGGCTTTCTTCGGCTTTCTTCGGCTTTCTTCGGCTTTCCAAAAAAGCCGCGGCTTTTTTGGCTTTATGAAAAAGCCAACGTAACCCAACGGTTTATTAAGCCATCGGCATTTCTACGCCGTCATCAGCAGCGTCAAAGTCCGGCATGTCGGTGTCTTCCCGCAGGTCCAGCGTACCCTCTTCATAGGCGCTTTTGAACTTCTCGTCGTCCTTGAAGAGCTCTGGACGCTTGTCCCTGGGAATGAAATAGCATACGTAGGGCTCCATCATGCCGTAATAGTCGTTCATTCGGTGCTTAATCATGCACACGCCAAACGTCCCTCGATACTCGTAAAAATCCGTTACCCCTTCCGGTATGTCGAACGAGGTATAAATAGCCTTGTAGCGCCGGTTAGTGTTGTCCTTGTTCTTATAGTCGTGGTTCAAGCGGTAGTAAATCACGCCCTTGCCGAACACGGTAAGCTTGAATTCCATGTATTCCCCGCCGGCTTTGCTCTGCTTTTCTACCGCGTCATCGAGGCGCACTTTGTACTCGCCTTCCGGCATAATCGTGTCTGTTCCGTCATAGTCCCAAGGCATTCAACTCAGCTCCTTCTCGTCTTCGAGGAAAAATGACTGCGTGCGGTTTATCCAGGCCTCATGCATTTCCTCGTCGTTCAGCAGGTACCCCGCAAATTTCGCGATACTCGCCCGCAGCGTCAGTAACATCGAGTCCCGCCAGTGATACGCTTCGGTGGTTACTATCCCGTGCTTAAAATCCATCACCAAGTAAACAAACTTCCGAATTCTTCTCGTGGTTCCCCAGTACAAATAGGCTAAATGCTGGTGATTGTTCCTGTACTTGCCCATTTCGTAGGTTTCCGTCGTTTTAATGTCATAGATTGTGTCTCGGGACAATAAATCGATGTACCCCACAACTTTCAACTCTTCGGTTATTTTCTTCTCGATAGGCACTTGGATGTACGCTCCAGAGCGTCTTTTACTGATGTACGTCACTATGTCGTGTACTTGCCTTGTCCAGGGCGTCTTATGGAGCTCGTCTAGCCACTCGTCATAGGTTCCAGTCCTGTAATTCTCAGACAACGCCTTATAGACATGCGTTTCGAAGTCTATACCTCTTTGCATGGCCTCGGTTGGAGGGGTTTTCACCCCTCGCAACCGATTGAGCAGCCCTTGCCTAGCCTCGTCAGACTTTTCCTTGTCCTCGATGCTAAGATAATACGCAAAAGAGTCCAGGAACGTAGGAGATATGTACCTCATCACGCCGCCTCAGTTTTCGCCGTAAACCCGCTCTCTTTTGCGTACCCCAGCCCCAGAGCCTTGGCGGCCTCTTTGAGAAGCTTCCAGCCCCGTTCCCGGCTGTCCCAGATGTGCTCCATCTTCCCCAGCTTCTTTATCAGGGTATTTGCTTCTTCGGCGTTAGTTACCGCCGCTATATCCTTGCCTATGGCGTCCATCAGCGCGTTATACTCGCTCACTTGCCCGCACTCTTCGTTCAGAGCCGCTTTATGGCGCTCCAGTATCGTTGTCAGGAAATTATTCTCCGCGCCTTTTTCCTTCAAGTCTGGAATCATCACCACGTCATCGATACTGGCGGCGTTCTTGGCGTAGTACTGCTCGGAGGGAGCGAAGCAGATAGTTCGGCGCTTGCCTATGGCCTCCATGTACCCTACCAGGTCAAGGTCCTTTATCAGGTCCCCGCCAGCCTTGCCCCCTCCAAAATCCGGGCGTACAACTCGCGTATCGCCGTTACGGTCCTCTTTTTCATGAGCTACAAATACGAGGTGTTTCCCCATCGTTGAAGCGCTCTTTACAAGGTTTTCAAAGGTGTACGCGCGTACTCCCCAGCCCTGCATGGACAGATTGCCGTTCCGAGTGCCGTTCTTGGGGTCCAGCATGACGATATGAGCGTTTATGTAGTCCAAGAGCTTCCCCGCCGTATCAAACACCAACGTATCGTAGGGTTCCAGGTTCTTTGGCGTCAGTTCGTCTAAAATCTCCTGATAGTTCCGCACTTGAAGCGTAGGCACTCTGTGTTGAGCCTGTACCCGGAGAACGCCTCCATCAGCGTCAATCAAGAGCGGCCTAGGCATGGACAGCGCCAGCGTACTCTTGCCAATACCAGGCTGACCGTAAATAAGGGCTTTTAAGGTCACTTTGTCCGCTTTTATTTCATAAGGCTGTACTATAGGCATTGCGCTACCTCCTTCAACTTGTTTAACTCTCTTTCAAGTTCCGCGTTTCGCTCCAAACACGCGAAGATTCTTTTATATCTGGCCTCAATCTCTTCCTCAAACCCCTGAGCCTGTTCCTTAGTATACTTGGCCCTATCACATTCTAATTTCCCGCGCTCTTTCGCGTAAAGCTTAAGCCACATATCCATAATCTCATCCATAATCCGCCTCGTTAAGCTTCGACGGAAGGGACACAGGCGCGTTCTACATCGTCAAGCCTGTCCTGTAGGGCTTTTGCAGCGTCTTCGAGGTCTTCTATGTAGTCGCTTTTGAGACAGCCAAGCTCATAAAACGGGTCTCCATCGACGGGACAATCATGACGTTGCGGACAATCCCAACAAAGCTTGCTCATCCAGTAGGTATCCAACATCACCATTTCCGTCATTTTCTCGAAGACATCCACTGCCTTAAATTTCGCACTCATGGTATACTCTCCTTTGTAGTTATCATACGCAGTAAGTTGAGGCTGAGAGAGGCGCTTGTCAGAGCGCCTTTTCTCATTCGTTGTTAATATGTCCATACCTAGCAAACTCACCTATCTTCTGTTGTAGTCTGAGGTTGCTACGCGCCAGCCGCTCATTCTCGTTCTGGAGTTGTCTCATCTCCTGTTTAAGCGCCTCGTTCTCGTTCTGGAGTTGCTCTATCTCCCGTTTCAGCGCCTGAATCTCTTCACCTTCACCCTCCATTACGCCCACCGTCCTTTTATTTCTACATCGTAACCGCGCCACTGGTAACAAACCTTTCGGTCCGTTCTTTTGCCGCAGGTCATATATTCTGTCCCACACATGTACCCCGGTCTATTAACACAGGTATCACAACTTTTCACACATTCGAGGTCATAAAGAGCGTACTCCAACAGCCCTAGCAGAGTTGGAACGTCCACCCTACTCTGAGCTATAAACTGGCCGTCGTTGTAGTTCACGTCGTTCGCTACAGCTAGCTCTGTCGTTTCAGTCACCACCGCCCGCCGGTCAGACTTGTATACCCACGGCCCTTCTATGGTTCTTTCAAGCCTGCCTTTAAGCGCCTGTAGAAACTCGCTCGTTGTCATGACACACTCTCCTCTTTCCATAATGCCGGCAGTCTTTCCGCTTCTCTTCTAGAGGCCTTGGCTGAAAGAACGTACAATCAGCCATTTCTCCCAGATTCTTGGCGCTACAAGTGATGATAGAACCGAAAGCTCTAAGGTCTTCCAACTTGGTTAGCTCCTATCGTCGCTACAATGTTGCTGAAAAAAGCGTTAAGCCTTGCGTCTACTACTTTATCTATCCGTTCACTTAACCAGTCAATCCTATCGCTTAAGTCCGTCATATCCTTGTCGCGCCTGTTCTGAAGTTCTGTTATGTCCTTGCGCAGGCTGTCAAAATGTCGTTCCAGGTCTGGAAATTCCATAGTCTTTACCTCCCCCAAAGCCCTAAAGTAATGTAGTCTTCAATGTCGCCGTCGATTCTCGAAACGCGCTGTTCATACCATATTCTTTTCTGTTCCTTTACCCACTCTTCCAACTCCGAAAGCCTCCGCTCTATTTCCTCAAGCCTGCTCTCCATCTTCCACTCTCCTAGCCTCCGCTCGTTCCTTTACCCTCCTGAAAAGCTCTTCGTGCGTCATTTCATCCTCACCCAACAAAAGAATCTCATAAGCTCCGCGGTTCTCTTCAGGCATGTACTTAAGCAGGTCACTCTTAGCGTACTGTAGACTTGAACAGGTGTGCGTACTCAATACTTTCCCCTCTTCAGTAATGAGAGAGTACATTCCAAACTTCAGGTCACTCGGTCCATCGATATAAGCCTTCATCAGCTATCTCCTTTCTCAAGGTCATAAACCGTTTCCTCTAATCCCTTCATCCTTATTGCCAAAGCCTCCATGCTTTCCTCTAAGCTTTCTACCCTGCCTTCAAGCGCTGTTATTGCCAACTCTAAACGGTCTAATAGCGCCTCCAGCCTTGGCCCGTCAATGTAGGTAGGAGCTTTGGTTACATTATTTCCCTCCAGTTTCTTTACCCGCACCTCAAGCTCTTCCAACCAATCCTTGGCCGCCATAAGGCGCTCCAAGTGATGGTTGAAATGTTCATCGGTTATGGCAATAGATTCCGCCATATCCTTTCTCAGCTTGTTGACTGCCTTAAGCGCTTTGCCCATTCTTCACCTCCAACTTCTTTAGCCGCTCGTCTACCCCCATGAGCTGTTTCCCTATGGCCATAAACAACTCGTCATTAGCTTTTAAGTCTTTTCCTATAAAATCTAACCGGTCCAGAATTTCCTCAATGTCAAGTTTTTCTAAAACCTTGTGGGCAAAAGATTCAAACTCCTTGGCCAAAGGGCCTAAGTTAAGTTTGCTCATTCCTTCGCCTCCAGTTTTTCTAGGCGCTCTTCTATTTCGTCCAAGTGCTCCCAGATTTCCTCAATATCCACGCGTCCTAGAATTTGTTCAAGAAAGTTTTCAAACTCTCGAACAAAAGGAATTAAGCTTACTTTAGTGGCCATTTGTGGCCTCCAACTTCTTAAGCCGGTCCCCTAAATTGTTTGAGATTGAAGACTGAAGGCTTAACTTTTCTTCCAAGTTCCCAAGCCGATTCTTTATCGCTTCTAGGTCAAGCACTTTCCCCAACTCCCTTCCAACTCCAATGCAGACAATGTACCCGGTTCTCGTTCCCACACTCTTCGTTTTTCGCGCAGAGCTCGCACGCCGTATCCCGGAACCCTATCACTGCCTTCAAGTGGATTACCGCCATATCGCGCTCGAACTCCAACTGCTTTATCTTTTCCGCTTCTTTGCGGCCCTTGACTTCCAGCCACACCATCCAAAAAAGCAATGTCCAGACTATAGCTACAACAATCTGCTGCACTATATAAGCGTTTGTCCAGTTATCCATTCGCTGTCAGCTCCATAATCGCCTTAAAAATCGGAAATGCCTGAGCCGGAACAACAGCATTGCCCAGCGCCTTTAACCTGTGTGTCCGATTGGGAATCCCATCACTTGCTCTACAAATTCGGGGTGAGGGTAAGTTATCCCGTCCGGGCAACCGCTCAAAATATGTAAAAAATTCCGTAGTATACTCTTTCTCCCACCCTTGAATCCTTTCTTGTCCATCGCCGCTTTCGTGTTCGTCCCCTTGCAATCCGTCGCTATCGGCGTGGGCAACCACGAAAGTTCTATATCGCTTATGGGGCGCTCCGACAGCTCCAGCCGGAATACTAAACGCCCTCGCGGAGTAGTTCTCACTTTCCAAGTCGTGGAGGGTCCTATCGAGCCCCAAGGATATGAAACCATCAACATTTTCTCCAATAACCCAAGTTGGCCTGATTTCCCGGACCAATCTAAAATATTCCGGCCAGAGGTCTCGATTATCTTTGAACGCTTTTCGCTTGCCAGCGCTGCTAAAAGGCTGACACGGGAATCCTCCGTAAATAATGTCAACTGCTCCAATATCTTCACCTCTCAGCGCCCGCACATCCTCAAAAATCGGCACGTCTGGCCAGTGTTTACATAAAACAGAACGGCAAAACGGGTCAATTTCACACATAGCTATTACTTGCCCTCCAGCATTCTCAAAGGCTAAATCGAGACCTCCAATACCGCTGAAAAGTGACAGCCCAGTCATTTCATCAACCTTTCCACGCCTTCCCAAACGCGCCTTATCTGTTCGTCCGTCAAATCGCTCTTACCGTCCAGCTTATTGTCCGTGCAAATCATATGAGTGTAGGCGTACTCAATGCTTCTTCCCTCGATTCTTGCAAATTTGTAAGCCCTCGCCCCCTTTCTCAACGGTTCCCCGCAGAACTGGCACTTATGGCCCCATATCGGTACTTCGTCTAATACACAGCAACGTGAAAAGTATTCCTCACTAGGGTTTTTCTGGCTCTGGCTCATTAGGCAACGCTCCAAACAGAGGCAGCATGTCAATCCACTTATCCACTAAGTCCAGGTCATACAAAACCTTCCCGCCCAACTTTCGCCACGGCGGAGGGATTCTATCCCCTCTTTCCAGCGCCGCCTCGAAGACTTCTCTCGTCCACTTTTTAGGCGGAGCCCCGCTTGAACGCATTTCCCTCAAGGTCTGTTGAGCTATGCCCGTGTAAAAGGACATCAGTTCTTCATCCACCAACCGGCACCGCACCATCCCCATACTCACAAGCGCCGCCGTACGGCTCACGTTCGTTTTCTTAGTGTTCGACATAATCTAGATTCTCCCCATGAATCAAATAATCAATTGTGCAATTCAATATTTCTGTTAATTTGACTAGCGTATCCAAAGAAGGGTATCTTTCTCCAGCTTCCCAGCGTCGTACAGTGTTCCAACCTACGCCCATTTTGGCACCAAGTTTTTCTTGGGTATAATCTAACAATCTCCTTCGTTGCCTTAAACCATTCAACTTAACGGTCTTAACTTTCATTGTTATCTCACCCCCTGTTGAACTTATATTACTACAGTTATGGCCTTATTGTCAAGCCATTTAAGACCAATTTAGCTATATATGGTCGTAAGCCATTTTGAGCTATACTTACTACCGTTTAGGCGCTATAATTTACGTATTACGCCATAGAAAGGAGGGGAATAAATATGATAGGCGAACGAATAAAAGAACGAAGAAGAATTTTAGGATTGAGCGCTGAAGCTCTTGGGGGGAAGCTAGATGTAAGTAGAGATACTATTTATCGTTGGGAAAGTGGACGTAGAAACCCCTCAGACAAAGATAAGAGGAAACTTGCGGAAGCCTTAAAAACCTCCGTAGCTTATCTCATGGGCGAAATGATTTATTCGGGAGAGCCTATAAAATCCATAAATATAAAATCAAGCGACATTGGCGCTATAGGTAACGGAAATGTAATAACATCTTATGATAACGAAATCTTACCTCTTTCTGACGAAATATTAGAATTGATTAGAATCTTCAAATCATTTGACGTAAGACGCCGCACTGAATTATTGAATAAAGCGTTTGAACTGGAGGAAGGACAAAATGAAAAAATTCTTAAATAAAACTTGGAAAATATTTTTAGTGGTGTGGGGAATTTTTATTTTACTTCTGGCAGTTTCTGGTCATTCTGAAATTTTACTACGTGCTTTTTCTCGCACTACAGGTAGATATATATTTTTATTAATAATTATCTTTGCGTTCAGTGTTGCAAAAAAAGCTACATCTTTTTTTACACCACATTCTACGTCATTAGAACAAACGCAAATTCAAGACGAACCATCTAAAAACAAGTCAATTACAGGTAAAGTAATCATTCCACCTTGGGAAGAATAAATGAAAGTTGTGAAGGGAGAGGTTACTATGAAACGTAGTATTCTGTCTGTTGCGCTGGCTATATGTCTTTATTTCTCGTACTATCCTCAGTATTATCCTTCATATCCTCAATACTCATACTCCCCTCAATATGTCGCTAGCTATCGCCGCGCCCCATTCCACACGCTTTATTGCCGCTACGCTCAGTCTATAGCTTCTCACAACGCCGTGTATTATTACACCCGCGAAGAAGCCTTCTACGACGGTCACAGGCGCTGTAAAGTTTGCCGCCCATAAGCTGTCCCCTATACACATCTGTAGCAGCCGACGACATGAAGTGTTGAAAACACGGAGGGAGGCCGAACAAGTAAAAAAACAACAAAACGATACAGATACATATACTAATACATAAAAAAATTATCACTTGATCATTTGTCTAACGTAATAATCACCACTCACA